>Ga0335072_10000204_pt1 | contig 129054 bp, 126 predicted proteins | sample Lox_Sample_21_FD_206725 | JGI IMG/M metagenome (GOLD analysis project Ga0335072, IMG submission 206725) | Soil microbial communities from Loxahatchee National Wildlife Refuge, Florida, United States - Lox_Sample_2.1 | ecosystem: Environmental > Terrestrial > Soil > Wetlands | place: USA...
GTCGCGATAAGCCGGGCCCGATCCTGCGTGGGCCGCAAGCAGCGCAGGCAGGCGCGCGAGCAGCGGCCACGGGGAGGCCGCAAGCTCCCGCTCACTCACTGCCTCATCGAGCGAATCCGGATCACTGACGGACATCGCAGCACCCGGCGGGCACCGTCATCGGTCCGCCGCACCGAGCGTCAGCACGTCCACGCCCGTTTCGGTGACGAGCACGGTGTGCTCCCACTGGGCCGAGAGCGAGTGGTCCTTGGTGACGACCGTCCACCCGTCGGGCAGGAGGCGCACGTGGCGCTTGCCTGCGTTGACCATCGGCTCGACCGTGAAAGTCATTCCCGGTCTGAGCTCGAGCCCCGTGCCGGGCTCCCCGTAGTGCAGCACCTGCGGATCCTCGTGATAGATCCGTCCGATGCCATGCCCGCAGTACTCGCGCACCACGGAGTAGGAGAGGCCTTCGACGAAGGACTGGATCGCATACCCCACGTCCCCGAGCCGTGCCCCGGGGCGCACCACCTGGATTCCCCGCCACATGGCCTCGAGGCAGGCGCGGGTGAGCCGCTCCGCCTGCACGGCCGGCTTGCCCACGCTGTACATGCGGCTGGTATCCCCGTGGAAGCCGTCCTTGATCACCGTCACGTCGATGTTGATGATGTCGCCGGCCTTCAGACGCTTGTCGTTCGGGATCCCGTGGCAGACGACGTGGTTGACCGACGTACAGATCGTCTTGGGGAACCCGCGATAGTTGAGATTGGCCGGCACGGCACTCTGCACATTCACGATGTAGTCGTGGCAGATCCGGTCGAGCTCCTCGGTCGTCACCCCGGGCTGCACGTGCGTGGTGATCATGTCGAGCACGTCCGCCGCCAGGCGCCCGGCTTCGCGCATCTTCTGCTGCTCTTCAGGGGATTTGATCGTGACGTGCATTGGAGCGGATTGAGCCCAGCGTAAGGCATTGTTCCGACGGGATGTTCATGGTATAAAGCGCGGCCCTCGTTGGCAACGAGGAAACCCACACGCGTATCACGACCAGGGCTGCTGGGTGTTCCATGCGCTTGAAAGCTTGGCTTCAGCGCGGGGAATGGCAGCCCGGGATGCGCGGAGGCCCAACCCAAACTGAGGAACATCCATGCCCGGCGTGTCGATGCGACAGATGCTGGAGGCGGGCGTCCACTTCGGACACCAAACCCGCTTCTGGAACCCGAAGATGGCACCGTTCATCTTCGGTGAGCGCAACAAGATCCACATCATCAACCTCGAGAAAACGCAGCCGCTGTATGCGGAGGCCGCGCAGTTCGTGAAGAACATCGTGGCCGACAGCGGCAAGGTGTTGTTCGTAGGCACCAAGCGCTCGGCGCGCGAGGCCGTCCAGAAGGAGGCCGAGCGTTGCGCCATGCCTTACGTCAACCAGCGTTGGCTTGGGGGCATGCTCACCAATTTCAAGACCATCCGCCAGTCGATCAAGCGCCTGGGGGAGCTCTCCGAGCTGTCATCGAGCGGCGCGCTCGACAAGCGTGGCAAGAAGGAGGCGACGCAGCTGCGTCGCGAGATGGACAAGCTCGAGAGGAGCCTCGGCGGCATCAAGCAAATGGAATCCCTGCCGGATGTGCTCTTCGTGATCGACGTGGGGCACGAGCGCATCGCCATTCACGAGGCGAAGAAGCTCGGCATTCCGGTGGTGGCGGTGGTCGATACGAACTGCTCGCCGGACGGCATCGACTACGTCGTGCCCGGCAACGATGACGCCATGCGCGCCATTCAGCTTTACACGGCCGGCATGGCCGATGCCGTCATCGAGGGCAAGGCTTCCGTGCCTCCCGTCACCGTCGGCGAGGACGAGTTCGTCGAGCTCGACGAGCTGGGTCAGCCGCGCAAGAAGGCCGCACGTGGGCGGCATCGCCCGCAGCCGGTCGTGCGCAAGAAGGCCCCGCCCCGTCGGCGCGTGCCACCGGTCAAGGCGCCGGTCGAGGTGTCCGAGGCCGACGATGTCGGCACCGACTTCGAGGATTTGGAGGAATCGGTCGCACCGCCCGCCGCCGCACCCGCCGTGCCCGCCGGACCGGCCGCGCGCCGGCGCAAGCCGCGCAGCGCCGGTGCGAGCGACGAGGGTGAAGCAGGCACAGAGGCGGGCTGAGCGATCAGTCCCCCATCGGCCGGGAGGCCGTACGCAGTGAATATCACAGCCGAAGCAGTGAAGCAGCTCCGCGAGCGCACAGGCGCGGGGATGATGGAATGCAAGAAGGCCCTCGTCGAGACCAAGGGTGATCTCGATGCGGCCGCGGAGCTCATGCGCAAGCAGGGGCTCGCCAAGGCGGACAAGCGCGCTCAGCGCATCGCCGCCGAGGGGATCATCGTCATCGAGAAGGCCGCCGACGGGCGCTCTGCGGCCATGGTAGAGGTCAACTGCGAGACGGACTTCGTCGCTCGCGAGCAGGATTTTCGGGCGTTCGCGCGCGAGGTGGCCGCACGCGTGCTCGGCGCACGGCCCGCATCGCTCGCAGCGCTGCTCGAGGCGCGGTTGCCAAGCGGCGAGAGCATCGATGAGCGCCGCCGGGCGCTCGTGGCCAAGATCGGCGAGAACATCGGCGTGCGGCGTTTCGCGCTGCTCGCGGGGGCCAGCCATCTCGGCGCCTACGTGCACGGGCACGGTGCGCGGATCGGGGCGCTCGTGGCCCTCGAGGGAGGGCAGGCTGAGCTCGCGCACGACCTTGCGATGCACGTCGCGGCAAGCAGTCCCAAGTACCGGACGAGCGCGGATGTGCCGGCCGACGTGGTTGCGAAGGAGCGCGAGATTCTCACGGAGCAGGCCCAAGGCAGTGGCAAGCCGCCCGAGATCGTGGCGAAGATGGTGGAGGGGAAGCTGCGCAAGTCCCTCGGCGAGCTGACGCTCGCGGGACAGCCCTTCGTCAAGGATCCCGACGTGACCGTCGAGAAATTGCTCGCGGGAGCACATGCGAAGGTCACGGCCTTCGAGCGGTTTGAGGTCGGTGCCGGGATCGAGAAGAAGCAGGGCGACTTCGTGGCCGAAGTGATGGCGCAGGTGCAAGGAAGCTCCGGCGGTCCCGTTCGACACTGATTCGCCGCGCGGTTGCGAGGGCGGTGCGCCTCGTGGCGCGCGCCAACCCCCTGTCGAAGGAACAGCATGAGCACGCCTGCACCGGTTCGTTACGCGCGCATCCTCGTGAAGCTGTCGGGCGAGGCGCTCATGGGCACGGGCGATTACGGCATCGATCCGAGCGTGCTCAAGCGCATCGCCGGGGAGATCCTCGACATCGCTCACATGGGCGTGCAGATCGCCGTGGTGATCGGCGGGGGCAATATCTTCCGCGGCGCAGGTCTTGCCCGCGCCGGGATGGACCGCGTGACTGCGGACCAGATGGGGATGCTTGCAACCGTGATGAACGCGCTTGCGATGCAAGACTCTCTCGAGAGCCTCGGCCTTCAATCGCGCGTGATGTCGGCCATCCGCATCAACCAGGTCTGCGAGGACTACATTCGCCGGCGCGCCATCCGTCACCTCGAGAAGGGCCGGGTCGTGGTCTTCGCCGGCGGAACCGGCAACCCCTTCTTCACCACCGACACCGCAGCCTCCCTGCGGGCGATCGAGATCAGCGCGGATGTGCTGCTGAAGGCCACCAAGGTGGACGGCGTCTACTCGGATGACCCCATGCGCAACCCCGCCGCGGTGCATTACAGCCGGCTGACCTTCGACAAGGTGCTCACCGACAAGCTCAACGTGATGGATGCCACGGCCATCGTGATGTGCCGCGACAACCGGCTCCCCTTGCGGGTCTTCAACCTCAACCGGACCGGCGACCTCACCCGTATCGCCCGCGGCGAGGACGTAGGCACGGTCGTCACTTTCGAGTAACGTGAGGATGTAGGGAAGCCGCCGGGGAGACCACATGCTAGATGACGTCAAAAAAGACGCGCAGGCGCGCATGACGAAGTGTGTGCAAACGTTTCAGGCGGATCTGAAGAAGCTGCGCACCGGGCGCGCGCATCCGAGCTTGATCGAGCATTTGAAGGTCGACTACTACGGCTCGGAGGTCCCGCTGCAGCAGATCGCGAGCATCAACGTCGAGGATGCGCGCACGCTCGTCGTGGCGCCGTGGGAGAAGCCGATGGTTCAGGCGGTCGAGAAGGCGATCCACAAATCCGACCTGGGCTTGAATCCGCTGACGGCCGGCACCGTCATCCGCATCAACATGCCGCCGCTCACCGAGGAGCGCCGCCGCGATCTCACCAAGGTGGTCCGTCACGATGCCGAGAACGCGCGGGTCGCCGTACGCAACGTGCGGCGCGATGTGATGGCGGCGATCAAGGAGCAGCTCAAGTCGAAGAAGATCTCCCAGGACGACGAGCGGCGCGCGGAGACCGAGGTGCAGAAGCTCACCGACAAACACGTCGCGGAGATCGATCAGGCCCTCGCCGCCAAGGAAAAGGAGATCATGCAGGTCTAGCCGACCGATGACCGTGCCGCGGCACATCGCCATCATCATGGATGGCAACGGACGGTGGGCAGCCGGGCGCGGCCTGCCCCGCCACGCCGGCCATCAGGCCGGCATCCAGGCCGTGCGCACCTGCGTGGAATCCTGTCGTACGCGCGGCATCGCGGCGCTCACCCTGTTCGCATTCTCCAGTGAGAATTGGTCACGCCCCAACGATGAAGTCGCGCAGCTCATGGAGCTGTTCGTGGATGCACTCGACCGCGAGATCGCAGAGCTGCACGCAAACCGCGTGCGCCTGCGGTTCATCGGCGAGCGCAGCCGTCTCGGGGCGCGGCTGCGCTCGCAGATGGCCGCCGCGGAGGCTCAGACCGGCGGCAACGATGGCCTCGCGCTGCAGGTCGCGATGAGCTACGGGGGCCGCTGGGACATCGTCAGGGCGGCGCAGAGACTCGCCGCACGCTGCCTCGAGGGCGTCCTGCGGCCGGAGGAGCTGACCGAGCAGCACCTGCAAGGTGCGCTCGAGCTGCACGATCTGCCGGACCCCGACCTGTTCATTCGAACCGGCGGGGAGCGGCGCATCAGCAATTTCCTGCTGTGGAACCTGGCATACACCGAGCTCTACTTCAGCGATCTCAACTGGCCCGACTTCGACCGGGGCGCCTTCGATGCGGCGCTGGACTTCTATGCCGGCCGTGAGCGCCGCTTCGGCCGCACTGCCGAGCAGGCCCGGAGCGCCGTGCGTGCTTAGAACCCGGATCGTGACCGCCGCGGTGCTCATCGCGCTGCTGCTCGCGGTGGTCCTGTGTTTGCCGCCATTCGCAACCGTGCTGGCCCTGGGCGCCGTGGTGCTGGCCGGGGCGTGGGAATGGTCGGGCTTCTTGCGCACCCGCTCGGGCGCTGCGCGCCTGGCCTACGTCGCCCTGGTCGGGCTGCTGCTACCGCTCAGCTGGCGAGTGACGGCCACTCCAGAGGGGACCACGGCCGTGCTGTCCGTCGCGCTCTCGTGGTGGATTCTGGCGCTGGTGTGGATCTTGTTCGCGCCGCACCGCGTCGCCCGCTGGTCGGCGGCGCTCGCCGGCCTGCTCGCGCTGGTGCCGGCCTGGGTCGCGCTCTCGCGCCTGCGCTGGGATGTGCCGCGGGGCGGGCAGTGGATGCTCTTCGTCCTGATCCTGGTGTGGGTCGCGGACATCGCCGCCTTCTTTGTCGGGCGGCGCTTCGGCAGAATGCGGCTTGCTCCCGAGGTCTCACCCGGTAAGACTTGGGAGGGCGCGCTCGGCGGCGCCGCAGTCAGTGCGCTCGTCGCCATCGCGGGCAGCCGCTGGTTTGGCGTTGCCGCGGGGGTATTCGTGCCATTGTGCCTCGTTGCGGTGGCCTTTTCGGTGGTGGGCGACTTGACGGAGAGCCTTTTGAAGCGATTCGCGGGCATGAAGGACAGCGGCACGCTCTTCCCGGGCCACGGCGGCGTCATGGACCGCATCGACAGCGTCACCGGCGCTGTCCCGGTGCTGTACTTCGGGCTCGTCGCTCTTGGAGTGGCGAAGTGATCGGAGTCGCCGTCCTCGGCTCGACCGGCTCGATCGGCACCAACACGCTCGATGTGATCGGGCGTCATCCGGATCGGTTTCGGGTCGTCGCGCTTGCGGCCCACCGCAACGCGGCGCGCCTGGCCGAGCAGATCATCCGCTGGCAGCCCGAGCTGGCAGCGCTGGCGGACACCGCCGCCATTCCGGAGCTCGAGCGCCACCTCTCCGGGGCGCGCGTACCCACGCGCGTACTCGGTGGCGCCGACGCGCTCGAGGAGATCGCTCGGCTGCCGCAGGTCGGCTCCGTGATGGCGGCAGTGGTGGGTGCGGCGGGATTGCGCTCGACGCTCGCCGCTGCTCGGGCCGGTAAGCGTCTGTTGCTCGCGAACAAGGAATCTCTCGTCATGGCAGGGACGCTGCTCATGGCGGAGGTGCGCGCCTCCGGAGGCGAGCTCCTGCCGATCGACAGCGAGCACAATGCCATCTTCCAGTGCCTGCCCCACGGGTCGCGGCCGGGGGAGTGCCCGATCGGCGTGCGACGCGTGCTGCTCACCGCCTCGGGAGGTCCGTTTCTCGAATGGCCGCTCGAGGCGATGGCCAGCGTGACACCCGAGCAGGCCTGTGCTCATCCGAACTGGGTCATGGGGCGCAAGATCTCGGTCGATTCGGCGACTCTCATGAACAAGGGCCTCGAGCTCATCGAGGCGTGCTTCCTATTCGGCCTGCCCAGGGAGCGTGTTGACATCCTGGTGCATCGCCAGAGCATCGTGCACTCGCTCGTGGAGTACGTCGATGGGTCGGTTCTCGCCCAGCTCGCATCTCCGGACATGCGTACACCGATCGCTCACGCCCTTGCGTGGCCGGAGCGAGTGGAGGCTGGAGTCCCGTTTCTCGACCTGGTGCGCACCGGACGACTGGATTTTCGCGCGCCCGATACCGTTAAATTCAGGTGTCTCGCGCTCGCCCAGGCGGCCGCGCGGGCCGGAGGTCTCGACCCCGTGGTGCTGAATGCCGCCAACGAGGTTGCCGTACACGCATTCCTGGATCGTCAATTGAACTTTCCCGATATCGCAGCAGTCATTGAGACGGTGATCACGAAGCTCTCGGGGGGGACCGTCCGGAGTCTGGATGACGTGCTGCAGGCCGACGCAGAAGCACGCAGCCTCGCGCAGGCGAGCTGCCAAGAACGCCGGAGCGGGGTGCGGGCCGCCTATGCATGAGCGCGCCGTGGCACCTGTTCCTTCCTACTAAATCTAGATTTTGAGCTCCTTCGATCGGCCGGGGTCCCGAATGATGCGCTATGGGTTGGTCTCGTTCATCCTGCTCGCCTGTTGCTCGCTCGCCGAGGCCCAGGACCTGGGCGTCGGTCCTGCTGAGCCCACCGAGACGGGAAGTCCGTCGAGCTTTACAGTCGGTGACATTCGCGTGGAGGGTCTGCAGCGCATCTCCGAGGGCACGGTCTATAACTACCTGCCGATCAACATCGGAGACAAGCTCAATCCGCAGCGGGTGCGCGAGGCCATTCGGGCGCTCTACAACACCGGGTTCTTCCGCGATGTGCAGTTTCGCCGCCAGGGCAACACGCTCATCGTGGTGGTCCTGGAGCGCCCCTCCATCGAGAGCTTCGAGATCACGGGCAACAAGGACATCAAGACCGAGGACCTGCAGAAGTCGCTGAAGGCCGTCGGGCTTGCGACCGGCAAGATCTTCGACCGGTCGGTGCTCGAGGACGTGCGCGACTACCTCACGGACCAGTACTTCAGCCGTGGCAAGTACGCCGTGAGCGTCGACGAGAAGGTCGAGGACGAGGCCGGCAACCGTGTGAAGATCAAGGTCGACATCAAGGAGGGCAAGCGCTCGAAGATCCGCGAGATCAACATCGTGGGCGCTCACGCCTACACGCAGAGCCAGATCAGGACCGGCTTCACGCTCAATACCCCGAACTTGCTCTCCTGGTACAAGCAGGACGATCGCTACTCGCGCGAGGACCTGCAGGGAGATCTCGAGAGGCTGCGCTCCTTCTACATGGATCGCGGATACGCCAATTTCCAGATCGACTCGACCCAGGTACAGATCGCACCCGACAAGAACGACATCTTCATCACGGTCAACGTCGAGGAAGGGGAGATCTTCCGCATCTCGCAGGTGAAGCTCGCGGGCACGTTCGTGGTGCCGCAAGCCGAGCTCGAGAGGCTCGTGCTCGTCGCCCCCGGAGAGATCTTCTCGCGCAAGCTCATCACCGCGACTCAGGAGCTCATCCAGAATCGCCTCGGGCAGGACGGATACGCCTTCGCGAAGGCCGAGCCGGTGCCGACGGCCAACCCCGCCACCCACAAGGTCTCACTCACCTTCTTCATCGATCCGGGCAATCGCGTCTACGTGCGCAACATCAGCTTCGAGGGCGTCACCAAGATCAACGACGAGGTGTTGCGCCGCGAGCTGCGTCAGCTCGAGGGGGGTTGGCTGTCCAACGCTCAGCTCGAGCGCTCCAAGCAGCGCATCCAGCGCTTGCCCTACGTGAAGAAGGTCGACTCCGACACCACCCCGGTGCCGGGATCGCCCGATCAGGTGGACGTGAATTACAAGATCGAGGAGGGCCCGGGCGCACAGCTCTCCGGAGGCGTCGGCTACTCGCAGCTCTACAAGCTCACGCTCAATGCGAACTACACCGACGCGGACTTCCTGGGCACCGGCGAGCGCTTCTCGGTCGACCTGTCCGGAGGTGCCTACAGCAAGGTCTACAGCATCTCCCAGACCGACCCGTACGCGACGATCGACAACATCATCCGCACGATCTCGCTGAGCTATCGCGATGTGAGCCAGTTCATCGCCACCTCCTCGCAGTTCTCCACCAAGTTGCTGACCGCGGGTGTCAGCTTCAGCTATCCCGTGAGCGAGTTCCAGTTCCTCTCCCTCGGGGTGAACGTGCAGGATGCGCAGCTGGTCACGGTGAGCGGATCCAGCGCGATCCAGGCCCAGGAATGGGTGGAGGAGAACGGCCATCCCTATCAGGAGCTGGGCGGGGTCGGCTCGGTGCAGGATTACCTGTGTGGTTGCTACGTCACGAGCGCATACCAGGTGTACGGGACGAAGTTCTGGACACCTCAGGTCACCGGCGGATGGAGCTTCGACTCGCGCAACAAGACGCTGTTCGCCGACCGCGGCACCTTCGTCCAGCTCTCCGGGACGTACACGCCCCCGGCGACCAACGTTGAGTACTGGAAGGCCGGCTTCAACTTCCTCCAGTACGTGCCGATCTACGGCAAGTTCAACGCGGACTTCAACTTGCAGCTGGGCTATGGTGAGGGGCTCGGCCGCACCACCTCGCTGCCGCCGTTCGCGCTGTTCTTCGGGGGTGGTCCGGATTCGGTGCGCGGCTTCTATCCCGGCTCTCTCGGTCCGCGCGACCAGTTCGGCAACCCCTACGGGGGTAACGCCAATGTGCTCGCCCGAGCGGAGATGATTCTGCCGATGCCGGAGAAGTTCCAGTCGAGCGCGCGGCTGAAGCTGTTCGCCGACGCAGGCAACGTCTTCTTCACGACGAAGAGCCCGCGGTTCTTTGCACCCCCCGAGTACTATTCCACCGGAGAGGTCGTGCTGGGCACCCTCGGGCCGCCTATCAACTACCACTTGGCCTATGGTAACTTGAAGGAATCGGTGGGTGTCGCCGTGGAGTGGTTGGCTCCGCTGGGGCTATTCCGGTTCAGCTTCGCGGTGCCCCTGAACGCCAATCCGGAGCGCGATACGGTCGTGAACAGCGCGGGAGCCGTGATCCCAGGAAGCTGGGGCGACAACGTCGAGCGCTTCCAGTTCGACGTGGGGCAGGCGTTCTAGGGATCCCCCGGAACGAGCGCGGAAGAATTTGGGCGTGCGGTCCTTTACGAGGTGGGTGTGATCAAGTCAGTCATTTGGGGAGCGGCGGCGCTGGTGCTCGCAACCTCCCCGGCCTGGGCCGAGCTGAAGATCGGAGTGGTCAACGTTCCGCGGCTGCTGCAGGAGTCCCCGCAGGCCAAGGAGATGCAAGCGCGCTGGCGGGCCGAGTTCGGGCCCCGTCAGCGTGCGCTGCAGACCGAGCAGCAGCAGCTGAAGCAGCGCGAGGACAAGTACCAGCGCGACGGGGCGACCATGAGCGACGATCAGCGCATGAACGAAGAGAAGCATCTGCGCGATGCCGAGCGCGACCTGCAGATCAAGCAGAGCGAGTTTCAGGACGATGTCACCGCGCGCCGTAACGAGGACCTGACCAAGCTGCAGCGCACTCTCTCCGAGGAGATCGCGAAGTTTGCTAAGGCACAGAGCTACGACCTGGTGCTCACCGACGTGGCCTACTCGACCAACACCGTGGACATCACCCCGGCGATCCTCACGCGCCTGCAGCAGGCAGGGGCCTCCGGGACCGGTGCGGCGCCCAAGGCGCCGAGGTCCAACTCGGGCCAGTGACCGGCGCCTCGCGTATCCGGCATGACGGTCTCGCTCGGCGAGCTCGCGGTGCGCTTCGGTTGCGAGCTGCGCGGGAATCCCCAGACGATCGTCGATAGCGTCGCTGCCCTGGGCCAGGCCCATGGGCGCGCGGTCGCCTTCCTCGCCGACCCACGGCACCGATCGCTGCTCACGCAAACCAAGGCCGCGGCCGTGGTGCTCGAGCCGCAGTTCGCAGCCCTTTGTCCCGTCGCGGCGCTCGTCACGGCCAACCCTCGCGCGACCTATGCGCGCATTGCAGCGCTCCTCTACCCGCGCGAGAAGCCCTCACCCGGTGTACACCCAAGCGCCGTCGTGTCGAGCGAGGCTCGAATCGATGCAACCGTCCACATCGGGGCGCTCGCCGTGGTGGGCCCGCGCGTCCGGCTCGGCGCCGGAGTCGTCGTGGGTCCGCAATGCCTGATCGACGCGGACGTGTGCGTTGAGGAGGACAGCTGGCTCGTGGGCCGGGTGACGCTCGGGCGGGGAGTGAGGGTGGGGCCGCGCGCGATCATTCACCCCGGCGCGGTGATCGGCAGCGACGGGTTCGGCTTCGCGCAAGATGCCGGTGCGTGGGTCAAGGTGCCCCAGCTTGGCAGCGTGCAGCTCGGTGCCGACGTGGAGGTCGGGGCCAATACGACGATCGATCGCGGGGCCATCGACGACACCGTTCTCGAGGATGGCGTCAAGCTCGACAACCAGATCCAGATCGGTCACAACGTACGCATCGGGGCGCATACCGTCATCGCAGGATGCACCGGCATCTCCGGCAGCACCGCCATCGGCAAGCGCTGCATGATCGGTGGGGCCGCCTCGATCAGCGGCTGGATCACGATCTGCGATGACGTGATCCTCACGGGAAGCACCTCGGTCAGCCGTTCCATCACTCGAGCGGGCGTATACTCCGGCGGGATTCCCTGCGAGGATGCAACGGGCTGGCGCAAGCTCGTGGCGCTCTTCAAGCGGCTCCCCTCCATCAATGCTCGACTCACGGCGCTCGAGCGCGCGACAGGCAAGCGCGGCGAGCCGCAGGTTTCTCACGATGACTGAAACGGCTCAGCTGGACATCCTCGCAATCCTCAAGCGCCTGCCGCATCGCTACCCGCTGCTGCTCGTCGATCGCGTGCTCGAGCTGCACTCGGGCGAGACCATCCGCGCCCTGAAGAACGTGACGTTCAACGAGCCGTTCTTCTCGGGTCACTTTCCGCAGCGCCCCGTGATGCCCGGTGTGCTCATCATCGAGGCGCTGGCGCAGTCGGCGGGGATCCTCACGTTCGTCACCGCGGGGGTGATCCCGAACGATGACACGAAGTTCTACTTCGTCGGCATCGACAAGGCGCGCTTTCGCAAGCCGGTCACCCCCGGCGATCAGCTCATCCTGACCGCAAGGCTGGAGCGCAATTTGAAGGGGATCTGGCGCTTCTCGGCTGCCGCGTACGTCGGCAGCGACGAGGTGGCCAGCGCCGACATGATGCTCACACCGGAGGCCTCGAGGTGATCGATCCGCGCGCGGCGGTCTCGCCACAGGCGCGGCTCGCACCGGATGTGACGGTGGGGCCCTTCACCGTCATCGGGCCGGACGTCGAGATCGGGCCGCGCAGCGTCGTGGGTCCCCACGCGGTGATCAACGGGCCGACAGTCCTCGGTGCCGACAATCGCGTGTTCCAGTTTGCATCGCTCGGAGATGCACCCCAGGACAAGAAGTATCGCGGCGAGCCCACCCGCTTGGAGATCGGCGACCGCAACGTCTTTCGCGAAAGCTGCACGGTCAACCGCGGAACGATCCAGGCCCAGGGTCTCACGCGCATCGGCCACGACAATCTTTTCATGGCGTTCTCGCATGTCGCCCACGACTGTCAGATCGGCAGCAACACGGTGTTCGCCAACTGCGCCTCGCTCGCAGGTCATGTCCAGATCGGCGACTGGGTTCAGCTCGGAGGGCTCACGGCGGTGCACCAGTTCGCGAAGATCGGCGCGCATGCATTCCTCGGCGGCGGCTCCATCGTGAGCCGCGACGTTCCACCGTATGTCATGGTCGCGGGCAATCCCGCCGTGCCCCATGGGGTGAACTCAGAGGGACTCAAGCGCCGCGGCTTCACGCCCGAGCAGATCCTGCACATCCGGCACGCCTACCGCCTCATCTACCGGATGGAGCTCAAGCTCGAGCAGGCGCTCGAGCAGCTCACCGCGCTCGCCCGCGAGCAGCCCGAGCTCGAAGTGCTCGTCGAGTTCATCGCGCGCTCCGATCGCAGCCTCACCCGCTGAGCGGGGAGGCCCCGCCCTCATCCTCGATCCCAGACGCTCCTGACCGGCGCACGTGGACAGCTCCCCCCGGCCGTTACATCTTGGCATCGTGGCAGGCGAATCCTCGGGCGATCAGCTCGGCGCTGCGCTGATTGCGGCGCTGCGCTCACGGGTCCCGCAGCTGCACTGCGCAGGGGTTGCGGGGCCTCTCATGCAGGCGGCGGGCTGCGAGCCCTGGGCGGCGGCTCGGGAGCTTGCGGTCATGGGCCTCATCGAGCCGCTCAAGCATCTGCCGCGGCTCCTGCGCCTGCGTCGCCGCCTGCGCACGCGCTTCGTGGCTGAGCGTCCGGATGCGTTCATCGGCGTGGACGCTCCGGCATTCAATCTGGGCCTCGCCCGGGCGCTCCGGCGCGCCGGGGTCCCCACCGTGCAGTACGTGAGCCCGCAGGTGTGGGCCTGGCGTCAGGGCCGCGTGCGCCGGATCCGGCAGGCCTGCGACCTGGTGCTGTGCCTGCTCCCCTTCGAGGCGGAGTTCTACGAGCGCCACGGTGTGCGGGCGCTCTTTGTCGGCCATCCTCTCGCCGACCAGATTCCGCTCGATATCGACCGGGCCCGCGCGCGGCGCGAGCTCGGCATCGATCCGGACGTCCCGCTGATCGCCATTCTTCCGGGCAGCCGGCTCGGGGAGGTGGAGCGGCTCGGTGCCGACTTCATTGCGGCCGCGCGCTGGGTGCAAGCGCACCGTCCCTCGGTAGAATTCATCGCACCCATGGCATCCGGGGAGGTACGCTCCATCTTCGAGCGTCAGATGCGCGGGGGCGGATGGGGCGCGGTGCGGATCGTGGATGGTCAAGCGCAGCGAGTGTTGTCGGCCGCGGATGCGGCGCTCGTCACCTCGGGAACGGCGACTCTCGAGGCGCTGCTGTGCAAGGTTCCGATGGTGGTGGCTTACCGGTTCGCTCCGCTCACGGCCTGGGCGATCAAGTGCTTGCGCCTCGTGAAGGTCCGATACTTCTCCCAGCCGAATCTGCTCGCCGGCAGAGGGCTCGTACCCGAGTTCTTTCAGGCGCAGGTGACGCCCCAGGGGCTTGGAGCTGCAGTTCTGAAAGCTCTGGAAGACCGGCCCCGGCGGGCAGCCCTCGAGGAGGAATTTCGCCGCGTGCACCGGGAGCTGCGCCTGGGGGGAGCCGAGCGGGCGGCCACCGCCATACTGCAGCTGATCGAGCAGGCTCGAGCAAGCCGCACGGAGAATCCCTCCCGATGAGAGCGGGGAGGCTGGTTGCGGGAGTGGACGAGGCCGGGCGCGGACCGCTCGCAGGGCCCGTGGTGGCGGCCGCGGTCATCTTGCATCCGCGCCGGCGCATCGAAGGTCTGGCCGACTCCAAGACCCTCGCGCCGCAGGTGCGCGAGGAGCTTGCCGCGGCCATTCGATCCCGGGCGCTCGCCTGGGGGATCGCCTGGTCCGATCGCGAGGAGATCGATGAGCTCAACATTCTGCAGGCGAGCTTGCTTGCGATGCGGCGTGCGCTACTGTGCTTGCCGGTCCTCCCGCGCCATGTGCAAGTGGATGGGGACTGCGTGCCGTGCGTCGAGGATCTGCGTCTGGCATGCACGATCGAGGCCATCGTGGGCGGCGACAGCTCCATTGCCGCAATCAGCGCGGCATCGATCCTCGCCAAGACTCATCGCGATGCGATGATGCGCGGCCTGGACACCTGCTACCCGGGGTTCGACTTCGCAACTCACAAGGGCTACGCAACCCCCGCGCACCTGCAGACGCTGCGCTCGCTCGCCCCCTCGCCACTGCACCGCCGCTCCTTCGCACCGGTCAAGGGCTGAGCCACGATGCCGCACGGTTTCGTCCACTTGCGCCTGCACACCGAGTACTCGCTCGTCGATAGCGTCGTGCGCGTTACCGAGCTCATGGATGCCGTCGCCGCGGCGCACATGCCCGCCGTGGCCCTGACGGACGAGACGAACCTTTTTGCGATGGTGAAGTTCTACCGCGCCGCGCTCGAGCGCGGCGTGAAGCCCATCATCGGGGTGGATCTGCGAGTCGCCGAGCCCACCGATCGCTCGCACAGCTCGCGCCTGACCCTGCTCTGTCAGAGCGAGACCGGCTATCGAAATATCACCCGGCTGGTGAGCCGCGCCTACCTCGAGCGGTCCCAACGCGCAGCCCCGCTCATCGAGCGCCACTGGCTCACGGCGCGCGAGCTCGCGGGCACGATTGCACTCTCGGCGGCGACCGAAGGGGACGTGGGGCGAGCGCTCTCGCACGGGCGCGAGCTCGAGGCCGAGCGCGCGCTCGATGCGTGGCTCGATCTGTTCGGCGACCGGTTCTATCTCGAGCTGCAGCGCATCGGCCGGCCCGACGAGGAGGCGTACATCGCCGCTGCGGTCGCACTGGCAGCGCGGCGGGGCGTCCCCGTCGTGGCCACCAACGATGTTCGATTCCTCACGGCTGCGGATTTCGAGCCGCACGAGGCCCGGGTGTGCATCCATGAGGGCGCTCTGCTCACCGACCCCAGCCGTCCACGCCGCTACACGGCGCAGCAGTACCTGCGCACGCCGGCGGAGATGGCCGTCCTGTTTGCCGACGTGCCCGAGGCCCTGGCCAACTCCGTCGAGATCGCGCGCCGCTGCAGCCTTGCGCTGAAGCTGGGGGAGGCGCGGCTGCCGGACTATCCGCTGCCTGCCGGCACGAGCATCGTTGACTACCTGCGCATCGAGGCGGAGCGCGGATTGGACGCGCGGCTGGCCGGGCGCGTGCTCGAGCGCGAGCCCTATCGCAAGCGCCTCGCAGGCGAGCTCGACGTGATCTGCAAGATGGGATTTGCCGGTTACTTCCTGATCGTCGCGGATTTCATCCGCTGGGCGCGCGCGAACGGCGTGCCGGTCGGTCCGGGCCGCGGCTCCGGGGCTGGCTCCCTCGTCGCCTTCGGCCTGTCGATCACCGACCTCGATCCCATCGAGCACGATTTGCTGTTCGAGCGTTTCTTGAATCCCGAGCGCGTGTCGATGCCGGACTTCGACATCGACTTCTGCATGGAGGGACGCGACCGCGTCATCGAGTACGTTGCGCAGAAGTACGGGCGCGAGCGCGTCTCGCAGATCATCACCTACGGCACGATGGCGGCCAAGGCCGTGGTGCGCGATGTGGGGCGCGTGCTCGGGATGAGCTACGGCTTCGTGGATCGCATCGCCAAGCTCATCCCGTTCGAGCTCGGCATCACGCTCGAGGCTGCGCTCGCCAAGGAGCCAGAGCTCAAGCGCCTGTACGAGGCGGAGGAGGAGGTCAAGAACCTCATCGATCTGGCCCGCTCGCTCGAGGGCCTGACGCGCAACGCCGGCACGCACGCCGGGGGGGTCGTGATCGCACCCTCCGCGCTCACTGATTTTGCGCCGCTCTACCGCGAGGAGAGCGGGGCAAGCGTCGTCACGCAGTTCGACAAGGACGATGTGGAGGCCGCGGGGCTCGTCAAGTTCGACTTCCTCGGGCTGCGCACTCTCACGATCATCGATCGTGCGGTGGTTATCATCAACCGCATCCGCGCCGCACGCACCGAGCCGCCGCTCGTGGTGGCAAGCCTGCCCATGGACGATGCGGCGACGTTCGCATTGCTCAAGTCCGGGCGCACGACGGCCGTATTCCAGCTCGAGTCGCGCGGCATGAAGGATCTCATCCGCAGGCTTCAGCCCGATCGCTTCGAGGATATCGTTGCGATCAATGCGCTGTTCCGGCCCGGTCCGCTGCAGTCGGGGATGGTCGATGACTTCATCAACCGCAAGCACGGTCGCATCGACGGCCCGATCGACTACCTGCATCCGAGCCTGAAGCCGGTGCTCGCGCCGACCTACGGGGTCATCCTGTACCAGGAGCAGGTGATGCAGATCGCGCAGGTGCTGGCCGGCTACACCCTCGGCGGGGCCGATCTGTTGCGCCGCGCGATGGGCAAGAAGAAGCCCGAGGAGATGGCCAAGCAGCGCTCCGTGTTCGTCGAGGGCGCCGTGCAGCGCGGCGTCGATCGGCATCGCGCCGCGCACATCTTCGATCTGATGGAGAAGTTCGCGGGATACGGCTTCAACAAGTCGCACTCCGCCGCCTACGCGTTGCTGTCATATCAGACCGCATACCTCAAGGCGCACGATCCGGCCGCCTTCATGGCGGCGGTCCTCTCGGCCGACATGGATCACACCGACAAAGTCGTCATGATGATCGAGGAGTGCAAGCAGCTCGGTCTGACGGTGGAGCCCCCCGGCGTCAACCGCTCGCGCTACGAGTTCGCAGTGGCCGACGAGCGCACGATCCTCTACGGTCTGGGGGCGATCAAGGGCCTGGGGCTCGGCCCGATCGAGGCGCTGATCGCCGAGCGCGAGAGCGGTGGGGAGTTCACGAGCCTCGAGGATCTGTGCCGTCGCATGGATCTGCAGAAGCTCAATCGCCGTGCGCTCGAGGCGCTCATCCGCTCCGGCAGCATGGATGGGCTGGGGACGAACCGCGCGACGCTCATGAGCCGCCTGCCGGCGGCCATGCTGCTCGGGGATCAAAGCTCGCGCGCGGTCCAGGCGGGTCAGAGCGATCTGTTCGGTCTGGCGGCCGCGCAGGGCGCTCAACGCTCGGTTGCCCCGAGCGGCGAGCTGCGCGAGCTGCCGGATTGGAGCGAGCAGGTGCGCCTGGCCGGGGAGCGCGAGACGCTCGGCTTGTATCTCACGGGCCACCCGATCGATCGCTTCGAGGCCGATCTGCCACGCTTTGTCAGCGCGCGCATCGGCGAGCTCGTGAGCGAGCGTCCTGCGGCTGCACCCGAGCCGGGGCGCGGCTTCAGCGCGGGCCGCCCCACGACGGTGGCCGGGCTGGTGGATGAGGTGCGAAAGCGCGGCCCGCGCGTGAGTGTGCTGCTCGATGATCGATCGGGCAGGCTCGAGGTGATGCTGTTCGATGAGGTGTATCAGCAGTGCCGCGATCTGATCGCCAAGGACTCGCTGATCCTCGTCGAGGGCATGCTGCGCTTCGATGACTTCAGCGACGGCTGGCGGCTTGCAGCGCGGCGCGTCACCGACCTGTACAAGGCGCGCGAGCAGCAGGCGCAGCGCCTGCTGCTGCGCTGGCCCGCCGCGGAGAAGGAGCGCTCGCTCATCGAGCGTCTGGCACACGTGCTCGGCCCGTGGCGCAATGGACACTGTGCGGTGAGCGTTCAATACCGCGGTGCCGATGCCAGCTGCGCGCTCACTCTGCCGGCGGAGTGGAACGTGCGCCCCACGCGGGAGCTGGTCGATCAGCTCGAGGGGTTCTTCGGGCGAGACGGGGTGAAGCTCATCTACGGACCACCCCCCTCCCTGCGATCGTTCGGCGCCGGCGCGGGACTGGACGCCACCAGCGCCCAACCGTAACCTGCGGCGGTTGAGCCCCAGGAGTCCGACTCAGGTCCCATGGCCGTCTCGTTTCTCGATTTTGAACAGCCCATTGCCGAGCTCGAAGCCAAGATCGAGGAGCTCAAGCACGTCGGCTCCGACTCGGAAGTGAACATCAGCGATGAGATCGAGCGGCTGCAGGCGAAGAGCCGCCAGCTCACCGTCAGCATCTTCGAGAATCTCACACCCTGGCAGATCACCCAGCTCGCCCGTCATCCGCAGCGCCCGTATGCGCTCGATTACGTGAACGCCATGTGCAGCGAGTTCAACGAGTTGCACGGGGATCGCATGTTCGGGGACGACCTCGCGATCGTCGGGGGGCTCGGCCGGCTCGAGGACCGCGCGGTGATGATCATCGGCCACCAGAAGGGGCGCGATACGAAGGACCGCGTGCGTCGCAATTACGGCATGCCCAAGCCCGAGGGCTACCGCAAGGCGTTGCGGTTGATGCGACTCGCCGAGCGCTTTCATCTGCCGATCATCACGCTCATCGACACCCCCGGTGCCTACCCGGGCATCGGCGGAGAGGAGCGCGGCCAGGCCGAGGCGATTGCACGCAATCTGTTCGAGATGGCCGTGCTGAGCGTGCCGATCGTCACGGCCGTCACGGGAGAGGGCGGCTCCGGAGGCGCGCTCGCGATCGGCGTGTGCGATCGGTTGATCATGCTCCAGTACAGCACCTACTCGGTCATCTCCCCCGAGCCATGCGCCTCGATCCTCTGGAGGAGCACGGACAAGAAGGAGGTGGCCGCCGAGGCGCTCGGGCTCACTGCGCAACGGCTGTACCAGCTCGGGCTGATCGATGAGGTGCTCGAGGAGCCCCTCGGGGGTGCCCACCGCGACGCCGGCGCGATGGCCGCGGTACTCAAGGCCGCCCTGATTCGCAGCCTCGATGAGCTCGAGCGGCTGTCGGTCGAGGAGCTGCGCGCGCGGCGCAGCGCGCGCATCGTCTCCTTCGGGGTGTACTCGGAGGAGGGGGGCAAGTGAATGCGGCGTCCGGCGGCATTCGAGCAGCGCGTCGCGGGGAGCCTCAAGATGGCTCTGCCCGATCACCGAACTGCGGCGCTCTGTGTCGCATTCAGCGGCGGTGTCGATTCCACCGTCTTGCTCACTGCGCTCGCGATGCTTCGCGGGGCGCGACGCTCGCTGCGCGCCGTACACATCGACCACCGGGTGCATCCGAATTCGCGGCGCTGGGCTGCACACTGCCGCGCGATCGCCGAGCGGCTGCGGGTGCCGCTCAAGGTGCTCGAGCTGGATGTGGATCGCCCCGCGGGCGCCTCCCTGGAGGCAGCCTTGCGCGATGCGCGCTATCGGGCGCTCGAGCAGGAGCTCGAAGTCTCCGAGGTGCTGCTCACGGCCCAGCACGCCGACGATCAGCTCGAAACCGTGCTTCTACAGCTGTTCCGCGGCGCGGGGCTTCCGGGCCTCTCCGCCATGGCGCCCGTCGCACCCTTCGGTCGGGGACGCATCGCTCGGCCGCTGCTGGGGATCGAGCGCTGCGAGATCGAGGCCTGGGCGCACGCGCGGCAGCTCCAGTGGGTCGAGGATGACACCAACGCCGACGAGGCGCTGGATCGCAATTACCTCAGGCGCCGCATCGTATCTCTGGTGCGCGCGCGCTGGCCGGCGGCCAGCCGGGCCGTAGCGCGCAGCGCGCGTCATGCGGCCGAGGCACAGCGGCTGCTCGATCTGATGGGGCGGCTCGATGCCGAGCGGGCGGCGGTCGGCGCGGCGCTGGGCATCCAGCGGCTGCGGGGACTGCCCCTCGAGCGGCGGCGCAATGTGTTGCGATACTGGATCGCTCGCAGCGGGACATCGCTGCCGGATGCGCGGCGCCTGGAGCAGCTCGCAGGCCCCCTGCTTCAGGCACGTGCGGATGCTCACCCGCAGGTCTCCTGGGGCGGCACCGTGGCGCAACGCGAAGGGTCCCTGCTGCAGCTCGTACCGAGGCGCCATCCGATCACGCTCGAGTCGCTGCCGTGGTCGCCCCGCAGCGCTCCGGAGCTCGAGCTACCCCCGGGCCTGGGCCGCCTGGAGCTTGCGCGCGATCGGCATGGGCCGATCGACCTCGATGCGCTTCCCGAGCGGGTGACTGTACGGCTGCGCTGCGGCGGTGAGCGGCTGCGGCCACGCCGCGGGGGACCGCGGCGCACGCTCAAATCGCTGCTGCAAGAGGCGCACGTGGGGCAGGCCGAGCGGGGGCGCATCCCGCTCCTGTGGTGCGGCGAGCAGCTGCTCGCCGCGGGAGACCTGTGGGTGGATGCGGCAATCCAGGCCACACCCGCAACGCCGCACCGCGGCCGTTTGCTGTGGCATCGCGCCCCCTGAGCCTGTCGCGCTTCAACGTCGCCCGCGGCTGTGCTAGTCTGTTGGCCCGTCGATTCACGGCCGCAGGCCGCGCTCCTCTGTGCGACGGGATCCCTGAAATCTCTCATGAGCCGCTTCGTTTTCGTCACTGGCGGAGTCGTGTCCTCTTTGGGCAAGGGGATTGCCGCCGCCTCGCTCGGCGCGATCCTCGAGGCCCGCGGACTGAAGGTCTCCATGGTCAAGCTCGATCCCTACATCAACGTCGATCCGGGCACCATGAGTCCCTTCCAGCACGGGGAAGTGTTCGTCACCCAGGATGGCACCGAAACCGACCTCGATCTGGGGCACTACGAGCGTTTCGTGCGCACCACCACGGGCCGCAACAGCAACTTCACGACCGGCCGGATCTACGAGCGCGTGATCGCCAAGGAGCGCCGCGGAGACTATCTCGGCGCCACGGTGCAGGTGATTCCGCACATCACCGATGAGATCAAGAGCAGCGTCAAGCTCGGAGCAGGCGATGCCGATGTGTGCATGGTCGAGATCGGGGGAACGGTCGGCGACATCGAGTCCCTGCCGTTCCTCGAGGCCATTCGCCAGCTCGGCGTCGAGCTCGGTCGCAGTCACTGTGTCTACATGCATCTCACGCTCGTTCCGATCGTGGGCGGCTCGGGGCCCGGTGAGATCAAGACCAAGCCCACGCAGCATTCGGTGAAGGAGCTGCGCGGCATCGGCATCCAGCCCGATGTGCTCCTGTGCCGCTGCCGGCAGGGGTTGCCCGAGGAGCAGCGCCGCAAGATCGCGCTCTTCACGAACGTCGAGGAGCGCGCGGTCATCTCGGCCGTGGATGCCGAGAACATTTATCAGATTCCGATTCTGCTGCACGAGCAGGGCCTCGATGACATCATCGTCGACAAGTTGCGGCTCAACGTCCCACCGACCGACCTGGCCGAATGGCGCCAGGTCGTGAGCAGCCGGGCCAATCCGGACGGCCAGGTCGATGTCGCCATGGTCGGCAAGTATGTCCAGATCCGCGACTCCTACATGTCCCTCAACGAGGCATTGACGCACGCCGGCGCCAAGTCGCGCACCCGGGTGAACATCCATTACATCGAATCGACCGACATCGAGCAGCACGGCACCCGGGCGCTCGAGGGAATGGATGCGATCCTGGTGCCGGGGGGCTTCGGGGAGCGCGGCATCGAGGGCAAGATCCGCGCGGTGCGCTTCGCCCGCGAGAATCGCATTCCCTATCTGGGCCTGTGCCTGGGGATGCAGATCGCAGTCATCGAGTATGGCCGCAACGTCCTGGGCCTTGCCGAGGCGAACAGCACGGAGTTCAACAAGGCGACGCCCCATCCGGTCATCGCACTGATCACGGAATGGCAGGACCAGGCGCGCGGCTCGCAGCTGCGGACCGAAACCTCGGGCAAGGGTGGGACCATGCGGCTCGGGGCCCAGGAGGTGATGCTCGCGGCAGGCTCGCGGGTGCGCGAGCTCTACGGCCGCGACATGATATTGGAGCGCCATCGGCATCGCTTCGAGTTCAACAACGGCTACCTCGAGCGCTATCGGCTCGCCGGCATGCGATTCTCGGGCTTCTCCCGGGACGGGCTGGTCGAGATCGTGGAGATCCCGGCACACCCCTGGTTCGTTGCGACGCAGTTTCACCCCGAGTTCACCTCGACCCCTCGCGATGGACATCCGCTGTTCACCGCCTTTATCCGCGCCGCGCGCGCGCAACGTGCCGCGCAGCTGCCCGCGGCCGCCGGAGCATGAGGCTCCTGGGGCACGAGGTCGGTCTCGACAGCCCGTTCTTTCTGATCGCCGGGCCGTGCGTGATCGAGGAGCCCGCGCTCACGACCGACATCGCCGGCAGCCTCAAGGAGATCACCGCCCGGCTGGGCATTCCCTTCATCTTCAAGGCGTCCTTCGACAAGGCCAATCGCTCCTCCTCGAGGAGCTACCGCGGACCCGGGATCGAGGCGGGGCTCGCGGTCCTCGAGCGCATTCGCACCGAGCTCGCAGTGCCGGTGCTCACCGACGTGCACGAGGACACCCCGCTCGGGGAGGTCGCCGCGGTGGTGGACGTGCTGCAGACGCCGGCGTTCCTGTGCCGCCAGACCAACTTCATCGTCAGCGTCGCCTCGCAGGGCAAGCCGGTCAACATCAAGAAGGGCCAGTTCCTCTCGCCCTGGGAGATGAAGAACGTGGTCGAGAAGGCCCGCTCGACGGGCAATGCGAGCATTCTGGTGTGCGAGCGGGGCTTCTCCTTCGGCTATCAGAATCTGATCGCCGACATGCGCTCGCTCGCGGTGATGCGCGAGACCGGCTGCCCGGTCGTGTTCGATGCGACGCATTCCGTGCAGCTTCCGGGAGCGCAGGGAAGCGCATCCGGCGGGCAGCGCGAGTTCATTCCAGTCCTCGCACGGGCTGCAATCGCCACGGGCATCTCCGGGCTCTTCATGGAGACGCACCCCGACCCCGCGAAGGCACTCTCCGACGGACCCAATGCCTGGCCGCTGGCGCGCATGGAGCCTCTGCTTGAAACCCTGCGGGCGCTCGACTCGGCGGTCAAATCACGGCCGCTGGAAGAGTCGCTCCTGTGAGGGGCAGCTCTGGTAGGCTCTCGCCCCGATGAGGTGGCTTGCGGCAGCGCTCTCGATCGTCTTGGTACTTCTGCAGTATCGGCTGTGGATCTCGCACAATGGCGTGCGCGAGCTCGGACCGCTCGAGGCGGCCGTGGCGACCCAGAGCTCCGAGAACGCCCGGTTGACCGAGCGCAACCACGAGCTGGCCGCAGAGGTGCACGACCTGAAGAATGGCATGACCGCGCTCGAGGAGCGGGCCCGCAGCGAGCTCGGCATGATCGGCGCGAACGAGACGTTCTATCAGGTCGTGCCGCCCGTCGAGACGCACACCGCGCAGCGCTGAGGCTCTGCGTCGCCGCACTCCGATGCAGTACTGGCTCATCATGCCGGCCGCAGGCAGTGGTCAACGCTTCGGTGAGCCATACCCCAAGCAGTACGCGAGCATCCACGGCCGTGCCATCATCGAGTGGGCCCTGGATCCTTTTTGGGACGATGCTCGCTGCGCGGGTCTGGTCGTGGCGCTTGCGCCCGGGGATCCCCACTGGTCGCGCATCGCGCAACGGCTCGGGGAGGGTCGCATTCGCACGGCGCAAGGGGGTGCCACGCGCTCGGAGTCCGTGCGCCGGGCTCTGGCGGCACTGGAGGATCGTGCCGCGCCGGGCGACTGGGTGCTCGTGCACGATGCGGCACGGCCCTGCCTCTTGCGCCTGGACCTCGACCGCCTGCTCTCCCGATGTGCCGATCACCCGGTCGGTGGACTGCTCGCCAGCCCGGTCGCCGACACGCTCAAGAGGGAGAGCCCGGAGGGCGCCATCGAGGCTACGGTCGAGCGTGCGGGACTCTGGCGCGCACTGACGCCGCAGATGTTCCGCTACGGAGCGCTGTGCGCCGCGCTCGATGCCGCCTTCGCCGCGGGGCGCTCCCCGACGGACGAATCGCAGGCGCTCGAGTGGACGGGCGCGCGCCCTGTGCGCGTCGCAGGCTCGGCGAGCAACATCAAAGTCACGACCGCCGAGGATCTGACCCTCGCGCGCGCATTGCTTGCAAGCCCTTCGGGGCAGGACGCAACCATGAGAATCGGATCGGGAATCGATGTGCATGCGTTCGGCCCCGGAGAGTTCGTGATGCTCGGAGGGGTGCGCATCCCGCACACGAGCGGCGTCGTGGCGCATTCCGATGGAGATGTGGTGCTGCACGCGCTGTGCGATGCGCTGCTGGGCGCCTGCGGGCTGGGCGACATCGGGCAGCACTTCCGCGACGATGACCCTCGGTGGCGCGGTGCCGACAGCAGCCACTTCGTGACCTCCGTGCTCGCGCTGCTCAAGGAGCGCGCGCTCGCCGTGTCCAACGCCGATATCACCGTGCTCGCCGAAGCCCCGCGCCTTTCCGGTTACCGCGATGAGATGCGCCGGACCATCGCACGGCTGCTCGAGGTGTCCGAGGAGTGCATCAACATCAAGGCCACGACGACCGAGCGGCTCGGCTTCCTCGGCCGTCGCGAAGGCATCGCGGCTCAGGCCGTCGTGTTGCTGAGAAGCACGTAGAGCGCGCCCGTACCCCCATCGACGCGACGTGCCGAAACGAACGCGAGCACGTGCGAGCAGCGCCGCAGGATCCCGCTCACCGAGACCTTGAGCACCGGTCCGCGCGGTCCCGAGCGCAGCCCCTTGCCGTGAATGATGCGTACGCAGCGTGCGCCGCGCCGCACCGCGTGCGCGAGGAAACCGCGCAGTGCGGACTTGGCCGCAAGGACGGTCAAGCCGTGCAGGTCGATCTCCGCCTCGATCCGGTACTGGCCCCGCCGCAGCTGCTGCAGAACCGAGCGGCGCACTCCCGGGCGGGCGTAGGAGATCACCTCTCCGCCCGCGAGATAGGGGTCATCCGGCTCCCCGTGCAGGCTCTCATCGAGGATCGCCGCCCGATCGGCACGGGTGAACTGCGCGCGCGGCGGGGGCTTCGGTCGCGGCAGGCGCGCGCGGTCGTCCTCGATCGGGCGCACCTCACCGATCGCCCGCCGAAACAGCGCCGCGTCTTCGTCCTGCAAGGGTTGCGGGATATCCTCGGGAGCGCGCTCGCGCTGAGACCGCGCCCGAGCCTCCCGCGAGGGGCCTTCACCCGCTATATTGGCGCGCCTCTTCGAACCGGCCATGACTTCTGCAGCGTGAAAATACTGATCAGCAACGATGACGGCTACCGAGCCGAGGGCATCCTACAACTGAAAGAGGCCCTCGCGCCTCTGGCCGACATCACCGTCGTGGCACCGGATCGCAACCGCAGTGGCGCCAGCAACTCCTTGACGCTGGACGTGCCCCTCAGGGTTTTCCAGGCCGAGCCGAACGTCTACTACGTGATCGGAACCCCGACCGACTGCGTGCACCTTGCGATCTCGGGCCTGTTCGACTTCGAGCACGACATGGTCGTCTCGGGAATCAACGACGGACCGAACCTCGGGGACGACGTGCTCTATTCGGGAACCGTCGCGGCGGCGATCGAGGGACGGTTCCTGGGGCTGCCAACGCTCGCGCTGTCCCTGTGCACCGACCCGCAGAGCGGGCGGCATTTCGCGAGCGGCGCGCGCGTGGCGCGCTTGCTGGTCGAGCAGCTGCTCGAGCGACCGCTCGAGCGGTCGCTGATCCTCAGCGTGAACGTGCCCGATGTGCCGTACGAGCAGCTGCGTGGATTCCGGGCCACGCGACTGGGTTTCCGTCACCGCTCGGAGCAAGTTCTGCGGGCGCACGACCCGCGCGGCCGTCCGGTGTACTGGGTGGGTCCGGCCGGCCCGCAGCAGGATGCGGGGCCCGGCACCGATTTTCACGCCGTGGCCGAGGGGTACGTCTCGGTGACACCGCTGCAGATCGATCTCACACGGCATGCGGCCCTGCCGATGCTCACGACCTGGTTGGACGGCATCGATGGTTGATCTGAGGCTCACCGGCATTGGAATGACCTCCGCGCGCACCCGCGACCGGCTGGTCCAGCGCCTGCGGGAGCAGGGCATCTCCAACCTCGCAGTGCTGGAGCGCATCCGCAACGTTCCGCGCCACATCTTCATGGACGAGGCCCTCAGCAGCCGAGCCTATGAGGACACGGCGCTGCCCATCGGCTTTGGTCAGACGATCTCTCAGCCCTACATCGTCGCGCGCATGACCGAGGCGCTGCTCGAGGGGCCTCCGCTCAGCAACGTCCTGGAGGTCGGGACGGGCTGCGGCTACCAAACGGCCGTACTCGCGCCGCTCGTGGGCAAGCTCTACACCGTCGAGCGAATCGAGCCGCTCATCGAGCGGGCGCGCCAGCGCATCAAGGAGCTCGGACTGCGCAACGTGCGCTTTCGTCACGGCGACGGCAGCGCCGGTTGGAAATCGCACGCGCCCTACGATGGCATCCTCGTGAGCGCAGCGCCGCTCACGATTCCCGATCTGCTGCTGCAACAGCTGAGCATGGGGGGGCGCCTGATCGTGCCGGTCGGGGCCGAGGGCGAGCAGGAGCTCGTGCGGCTCACCCGCAAGGAGCAACGCCTCGAGCGGCAGTCGCTCGGGGCCGTCTCGTTCGTGCCTCTGCTCGGGGGGACCCTGTAGGAAGCTTACGAGAAACAACTCTATATTAGATCCGTAAGTATCTGAAAGTTAGATAACAAGTCGTCACGGGTCCTCCGGGCATGCTCGCGCGTCGATTTTAGAGCGCCTCAGGCAGACCAAGTCTCAAATGCCACGATGGCTTGCGAATGGAACTGCAAGCCGTTTAACATGTCGTGAAACCCCGACATAATCGCGCCAACGCTCGCGGGTGTCGTGACCTTTGGGAGGGCAATTCGGAGAAGGCACGGGGTGGGGATCGGGCGAAAAAAGCAAGAAAAATATCGGCAAAAGCAAAAAGATATAGTTAATTGTTCGAGTCTGTCAGCTTCGAATGATTGCTCGAGAATATCGGTGGAAATCTCTCCCCCTGTGCCTTCTCTCGATTGCGCCTCTTGCGCTTCGCCTCCTCAGCTGAGGAACAGTAGCGCCACCACCCGCCGATCCTCCTGGACCAGCACGTTGTAGGTCCGGCACGCAGCCCCGAGATCCATCGCCTCGAGTCCCACCCCGCGCGCCGCGAACGCCTGGCGGATCTCTGCCGCCGGAAAGCTCTGCCGGGATGCGGTGCCGAGCAGCACCACCTCGGGCTCGAGCGCAAAGATCTCCTCGAGGTGCGCAGCTTCAAGACTCTCCGCACTCCTCGCCGGCAGCGAGGTGATCAGCGCGTTGGCGGCCACGATGCAGTGCGTGCTCACCACACGCTCACCGATCTGCACTCCTTCGCGCCCGTAACCGCGAATGAGGTTCACATCGCTGCGTGCATCGCGTGTGAGCTTCATCCGACTACCATACGCTTCGTGACCGAGCTCGTCATAGTCGCCGCCGACCTCTATCTCGCGGGCAGCTCGGCCGCCATGCTGCCGATGAGCTCGAGCCTGCCGGGCCTTGCGCGCCTGCTGCAGTTCGGTCGGGTCGAGATGCTGGCGCACGGGTGGCGTTGCGAGCTTGCTCGCTGGCTGGGACGCTGCGATCTTGCTGCGCTGAGCCCGGCACCGATTGCCGCGACGGCGGTGCTGCACGGCGCCTCATCCCGTAGCCCGGCCGACGCATTCGTGTGGTTCGCAGATCCCCTCCACCTGGTCGCAAGCCTCACGAGTGTGCACCTCATGCCGCAGGGGCTGTTGCGAGTCGATGCGGCCGCACAGGGGCACCTCGTGCAAGCGTTCGACGACACCTTCGGTGGTGCCGGATACGCGCTGACCCCCACACGCGCCGGCCGCTTCCTGGCAACTGGACCGGCCCTCTCGGGAGACATTCAAACGACCGATCCGGCGCGGTGCCTGGGCGCGAGCCTCGAGCATGCGCTGCCGCGCGGAGGCGGTGCGGCTGCGCTGCGTCGGCTCGCAGCGGAGATCGAGATGTGGCTGCACGAGCATCCGGTGAATGCCGCTCGGGCTGCCGCCCGCCGAGCACCCATCAGCACATTGTGGCTGTGGGGCGGCGGACGGTTGCTTGCAGCGCAAATGCAGCCTTCCAGCGCAGATAATGCTCCCCCTTCGGTCGGCTTTTTCAGCGATGATGCTTACGTGGAAGGACTCGCTCATCTGCTTGGAGCGCATTGCGCATCCCCGCCCCGGAGCCTTGCTGCCTTGGGTGCGCTCAAGCCGCAGCGCATCGTCACGACGCTCGAGCTCTTCACCGCCGCACAGACGGGCGCGCTCGATGCCACAACCCCGCTCGCCGCGCTGGAGAGCTTCGACCGGGAATGGTTGATGCCGGCTGTGGGCGCTCTTTCTCGAGGCTCGCTCACCCGGTGCACGCTCATCGCAAACGACCGCAGGGTGTCCTTCACCCGGCATGACCGCTGGCGGCTATGGCGGCACTCGCGCTCGCGCAGTGCCCTCGGTGCGCTCACCGCCGGCCCCCCGAGCAAGACGTGATCGCGCAGATCAGGCGTCGCGAGGCGAGCCCCTCAGCGCTCCTTGGCAGCGCGCTGCATCCGGTGCTGCAGCGCGTGTACGCCGCGCGCGGACTGCGCTCGCCGCTCGAGCTCAGCCTCGCCCTGGAGCGCTTGCTGCCGGTGAGCACCCTCGAAGGCGTGGATGCGGCCGCCGATCTGCTCGTGAAGCATCGTCGCGCGGGGCGCGTTCTCGTCGTGGGTGACTTCGATGCCGATGGCGCCACCAGCACGGCGCTCATCGTGCGTGCGCTGCGCGCGTGGTCGTTCCCCGCGGTGGACTTCCTGGTGCCCAATCGCTTCGAGTTCGGGTATGGCCTCACCCCCGAGATCGTGGCGCTCGCCGCAGAGCGGCACCCGACGCTGATCGTCACGGTGGACAATGGCATCTCGAGCCTCGCGGGCGTCGCCGCTGCGCGGGCGCGCGGCATCGATGTGCTCGTCACGGACCATCATCTGCCGGGCGCCTGTCTGCCGGATGCGAATGTCATCGTCAATCCCAACCTCACAGTCAGCCGCTTTGCAAGCCGCGCACTTGCCGGAGTGGGCGTGGCGCTCTACGTCATGGCGGGCCTCAAGCGCCGGCTCGAGCGCGAAGGGTGCTTGCTGGAGGCAGCGCCCGGAGCGGCGGAGTTTCTCGACCTCGTCTGCCTCGGTACGGTCGCAGACCTCGTGCCGCTCGATGCAAACAACCGCGTGCTCGTTGCGCAGGGACTCAGGAGAATTCGCGCGGGCCGATGCATTGCCGGGATCCGCGCGTTGCTCGCCGTCGCGGGCCGAGGCCCGGACATCACCGCCGCCGATCTCGCCTTCGGGGTGGCACCGCGCCTGAATGCGGCTGGACGGCTGGATGACATGTCGATCGGCATCCAGTGCCTGCTGACCGATGAGGCGCCGCGTGCCGCACAGCTCGCCGGCGAGCTCGACCGGCTGAACCAGGAGCGCCGCACGATCGAGGCGCGGATGCAGGCCGAAGCGCTCGCCGCGGTGCGTCACCTTCGCGACGCGGACCTGGGCGCGCGCGCCGCCGGTGGGCTCACGTTGTTTCACCAGAGCTGGCATCAGGGGGTGGTGGGGCTCGTCGCCGGGCGGATCAAGGAGAAGGTCGGCCGTCCTGTCATTGCCTTTGCCTGCGGCGCTGAGGGGGAGCTGCGCGGCTCGGCACGCTCGATTCCGGGGCTGCACATCCGCGATGTGCTCCAGGCGATCGCCACGCGTGAGCCGGATCTCATCAGCCGCTTCGGAGGTCACGCGATGGCGGCCGGACTGACGCTCGGGCGCGAGAAGCTCGAGCGCTTCGCGCGCGCGTTCGACGAGGAGGTCGTGCGTGCGATGGGTGGCTGCCCGGCAGCCCACTGCGTGGAGACCGACGGTGAGCTTGCGGCCCACGAGATCGCGCTCGACACGGCCGCGGCGCTGCGCGAGGGAGGGCCCTGGGGGCAGGCTTTCCCCGAGCCCTGTTTCGATGGACTGTTCGCCGTGAAAACCGCGCGCGTCGTTGCCGAGAAGCACTTGAAGATGTGGGTCGAGCTGCCCGGGGCGCGCCGCACGTTCGATGCCATCGCTTTCAACCACCTCGAGGAGCCGGCAGCGCGCGCAGCCGAGCTACCCCTGGGAGAGGCGCAGCTCGTTTATCGGCTGGACATCAACGAGTATCAGGGCGAGCGACGCCTGCAGCTGCTGGTGGACCATGTCCTGCCGGCGTCATCGCCCGGTCCGCCGGGCCGTGCATGATAGAATGCGCACCCAATACAAACGTGAAGATCCGCGAGAGTGGGGACGATGGAAGTCAATCAGTTGAGGCGCCAGCTCAAGGACTTGCAGGAGCGCATGGGCTCGCTACGGGGGTATCTTTGAATACGACCGCAAGCGAGAGCGTCTGGAGGAGGTCGGGCGCGAGCTGGAAGACCCGGCCGTGTGGTCCAAGCCCGAGCGGGCGCAGGAGCTCGGGCGCGAGCGAGCCCGGCTGAGCGCCGATCTCGAGGAGATCGACCGCAACGACAAGGCCGCCTCCGATGCCCTGGAGCTGCTCGAGCTCGCCGAGGGTGAGGCGGATGAGGCTGCCGCTCGCGACATCGAGCGCGATGCGGAGCGGCTCGCCGGTGCGGTGCGCCGGCTCGAGCTCAAGCGGATGTTCCGGGGCGAGATGGACTCGCACAACGCCTTCCTCGACATCCAGGCCGGCGCCGGGGGCACCGAGGCGCAGGACTGGGCGCAGATGCTGCTGCGGATGTATCTGCGCTGGGGCGCGGCGCGTGGCTTCAGCTGCGAGGTGATCGATTCCAATCCAGGCGAGGTTGCAGGCATCAAGAGCGCAACGGTCGAGGTGAAGGGCGAGTATGCCTACGGCTGGCTGCGCACCGAGACCGGCGTGCACCGGCTGGTGCGCAAGTCACCGTTCGACTCGGGCAATCGCCGCCACACCTCCTTCGCCTCCGTGTTCGTCTCGCCCGAGATCGACGACGACATCGCGATCGAGGTGAATCCCGCGGACCTGAAGGTCGATGTGTACCGCTCATCGGGCGCGGGCGGGCAGCACGTCAACAAGACCGAGTCCGCCGTGCGCATCACGCATCTACCCAGCGGCATCGTCGTGGCGTGTCAGAATGAGCGCAGTCAGCACAAGAACAGATCCACCGCCATGAAGATGCTGCAGGCGAAGCTCTACGAGCTCGAGGTGAACAAGCGCAACGCCGCGGCGCGGGTGCTCGAGGATTCCAAATCCGACGTGAGCTGGGGCAATCAGATCCGCTCCTACGTGCTCGATCAGTCGCGCATCAAAGACCTGCGCACCGGGATCGAGGTCGGCAACACCACTGCGGTGCTCGACGGGGATCTGGATCCGTTCATGGAAGCCTCGCTCAAGGCGGGCGTGTAGGGGCGCAGATGGCCGAGGACGAGAACAAGCTCATTGCCGAGCGGCGTGCGAAGCTTGCGCGGCTGCGCGCCAGCGGCGGTGCTTTCCCCAACGATTTTCGCCGCGACGCGCTCGCGGGCGAGCTGCAGGCCGCCTACGCAGAGCGCACGGGCGAGTGGCTTGCGGCCAACCCCACGCACGTGAGGGTGGGCGGACGCATGATGCTCAAGCGTCCGCACGGCAAGGTGAGCTTCGCGCAGCTCGCCGACCGCACTGGACGGATCCAGCTGTTCTTGCAGCGCGAGGCGCTGGGCGAGGCGTACGAGGAATTCAAGACCTGGGATGTGGGCGACATCGTCGGGGCGAGCGGTGTGCTCTTTCGCACCAACACCAACGAGCTCACGGTGCGCGTGGAGAGCCTGCGGCTGCTCGTCAAGTCGCTGCGCCCGCTGCCGGACAAGTGGCACGGGCTCGCCGACACCGAGCTCAGGTACCGCCTGCGCTACGCCGACCTGATCATCAACGAGACCGGCCGCAACGTGCTGCGCACACGCGCGCGCATCGTTCGCTACCTGAGGGATTTCCTCGATGCGCTCGACTTTCTCGAAGTCGAGACGCCGATGATGCAGGCGATTCCCGGCGGCGCGGCCGCACGGCCGTTCATCACCCATCACAACACGCTCGACCTGGATCTGTACTTGAGGATCGCGCCCGAGCTGTACCTCAAGCGTCTGATCGTCGGCGGCTTCGAGCGCGTGTACGAGATCAACCGCAACTTCCGCAACGAGGGCCTCTCGACGCAGCACAACCCGGAATTCACGATGCTCGAGCTGTACCTCGCGTTCGGCGACTTCCGCGACCTGATGGAGTGGGTCGAGAAGGCGATCCGCGGGCTCGCCAATGCCATTCACGGAACGATGCGCATCGAGTATCAGGGCCGCCTGTATGATCTCAGCGCGCCGTTTCGGCGCGTGACGATCGAGCAGGCGATCCTCGAGAGCAACTCCGGCCTCGATCCGTCATTGCTGCGCGATCGAGCTTATCTGCAGCAGCTGTGCGAGCAGCGCGGCATCGCCTTGCATCCGGGCGACGGGCCCGGCAAGCTACAGATCGCCCTTTTCGACAAGACGGTCGAGCACACTCTGCTCGACCCGACGTTCGTCTATGCCTACCCCGCGGAGGTGTCTCCGCTGTCACGCTCGAACGATGCGGACCCCTTCGTGACGGATCGGTTCGAGCTGTACGTGGCCGGTCGAGAGCTGGCGAACGGATTCTCCGAGCTCAACGATCCCGAGGAGCAGGCGGCCCGGTTTCGTGCGCAGGTGGCGCGCAAGGAAAGCGGCGACGACGAGGCGATGCACTACGATGCCGACTACATCCGCGCGCTGGAGTACGGCATGCCGCCGACCGCCGGCCTGGGGGTCGGAGTCGACCGGGTGGTCATGTTCTTCACCGACTCGGCCTCCATTCGCGATGTGATCGCCTTTCCGCTGCTGCGCCCGGAGGCGTAGAGGCTAGGGCAGCTCGTAGGGTAGTGGCAGCTGTTCGGCCTCGATGACCGAATGCGCGGAGCCTGCGGCCTCACCCTCGGGCTCCGCCTCGGCACGAGCATCCAGCGGCGCCACGGCGAGGAATTCGCAGCGTCCATCGGCAAGCTGCACCGATTCCACCACACGGTAGACTCGCCCGTCGGCCAGGCGTCCGGTGTCCCCGGGCGCAAGCTCGGCCCGCTCGCGCGTGCGCCAGCGTTGCATGCGGCGCTTGACGCGCCCGCGGTAATGAGCACGCGCGATGACCTCCTGGCCGGTATAGCACCCCTTCGAGAAGGCAACCGCTCCGAGGAGATCCAGATTGAGCATCTGAGCGACGAATGCCTCGGAGGTACGCGCATAGACCTGCGGAATTCCCGCGGCGATGTCGAGCAGCCGCCAGGCAGATTGCGCGCTCGCTGGAGCGGCCGATGTGAGCTGCGGCGCCGCTTGTGGCTCGAGCGCGAGCCAGCGCGTGGGCGAATCACCTGCCTTCATCGTGACACCGACGGCACCGCTCGGGGGCGCTGGCGCATGCGGTTGGACGAGTCCGCGCACCCGCCAGCTGCCCGAGGCGTCCACCAGTTGCACCTTGGCGCGCAGCACGAAGCGACCGAGCCGCGCAGCAACCGGCGCGATCAGCTCGCGCGGCATGACCGCGAGCACCTCGAGCACCTGCCCGCGCAGCGCTCCGAGTCGCATGACGGCAATGGTGCGGCCCTGTGGATTGTGATAGCCGGCGAGCTGCGAGCCCTGCGCCTCAAGACGTGTGATATCGCTCGAGAGCTGCCCTTGAAGGAACCCGAGCGCATCGGCCCCCCGCACGCTCAGCACGCCAAGCTCGCTCAGCTCCAGGGCGGTCGCCGGTTCGGGGTCTGCGCTCAAGTATTGCGTCCAACGTAGCTCAACAAGCTGAATTCTGGCAGAATTTCTCCACTCCCGGGAGCACTCATGAGCGCACCAGAGACGAGCGGAGCGCCGGCGCGCGTGCGGCCGCTTTCGCCCCACCTGACGATCTACCAGATGAGCAGGTACAGCTTGCTCAGCTCGATCGTAAACCGCGCCAGCGCCATCGTGCTCAGCCTCGGCCAGATCCTGCTCGCATACTGGTTGATCGCCGCGGCGAGCGGCGCGCGCGCCTATGGGCGCGCCGCGGCAGTGCTTGCAAGCCCGATGCTGAAGCTCGTGTACGCGGTGTTGCTCGCCGCCTTTGCCTATCACCTCATCGCAGGCCTGCGCCACCTCGTGTGGGATACGGGCCATGGGCTCGATCGAGCGCGGTCGCGTCAGAGCGCCGGATGGGTGCTGGCACTTTCCGTGCTGCTTGCCGCGGCGCTGATCCTGTGGGTGCTGCGCGGGGCAGGCCCCAGATGAGCGAGCGACCCGCTCTCGGCCGCGTGCGCGGCTACGGCTCGGCGAAGGAGGGGGTCCGCGAGTGGTGGGCGCAGCGGCTCACCTCGGTTGCGCTCGTCGTGCTGGGCTGCTGGTTCGTCGTCTCGCTCCTGTCCTTGCCGGCGCACGACCATGCGACGGTCACCGCATGGATCCGCGGCGCATGGACGGCGCCGATGTTGATCATCTTCGTGCTGGTGTGCGTGTGGCACTCGCAGCTCGGCATGCGCGTGATTCTCGAGGACTACGTGCACGAGGTCGGCTGGAAGACGCTCTGTCTGGCTGCATCGAGCTTCGCCCATGTGGCGATCGCCGTGCTCTCGGTCGTGGCCGTGCTGCGCATCGCGCTGGGGAGCGATGGGTGAGCGCCTACGAGATCATCGACCATACCTACGATGTGGTGGTCGTCGGTGCAGGCGGTGCGGGCCTGAGAGCCACGCTCGGACTTGCCGAGGCGGGGCTTGCGACGGCCTGCATCTCCAAGCTCTTCCCGACTCGCAGTCACACCGTGGCCGCGCAGGGCGGCATCAGTGCCGCGCTCGGCAACATGGGCGAGGACGACTGGCGCTGGCACATGTACGACACGGTCAAGGGCTCCGACTGGCTCGGCGACCAGGATGCCATCGAGCTCATGTGCAAGGAGGCGCCGGCTGCGATCATCGAGCTGGAGCACTATGGGCTGCCCTTCTCGCGCACCGAGCAGGGACTCATCTACCAGCGTCCCTTCGGCGGGATGACCACCCATTTCGGCAAGGGCATCGCGCATCGCACCTGTGCGGCGGCCGACCGCACCGGGCATGCGATGCTGCATACCCTTTATCAGCAATCCATCCGTCACTCGGCGACCTTCTTCGTCGAGTACTTCGCGATCGATCTGATGATGCAGGACGGGGCCTGTCGCGGTGTGGTCGCGCTCGATATGAGCGCGGGCAAGCTGCATCGCTTTCGCGCGCATGCGACCGTTCTTGCGACCGGCGGCTACGGGCGCGCGTATTTCTCCTGCACCTCGGCGCACTCGTGCACCGGGGATGGCAACGCGATGGTGCTGCGCGCGGGACTGCCGCTGCAGGACATGGAATTCGTGCAATTTCATCCGACCGGCATCTACATCGCAGGATGCCTGATCACCGAGGGCGCGCGCGGGGAGGGGGGATATCTCACCAACTCCAAGGGTGAGCGGTTCATGGAGCGTTACGCCCCGAACGCCAAGGACCTCGCATCGCGCGACGTCGTCAGCCGCGCGATGACGCTCGAGATCCGCGAGGGCCGCGGTGTCGGGCCGGAGCACGACCACATCGATCTGCATCTGGAGCACCTGGGTCCCGAGGTCATTCGCGAGCGCCTGCCCGGCATCACCGAGAATGCCCGCATATTCGCGGGCGTCGACGTGACCAAGCAGCCGATCCCGGTGCTGCCCACGGTCCACTACAACATGGGGGGAATACCCTGCAATTTTCGCGGCGAGGTGGTCGCCCCGCGCAACGGTGATGCCGATGCGGTGGTGCCTGGACTGCTCGCCGCGGGCGAGGCGGCGTGCGTCTCGGTGCACGGCGCCAATCGGCTCGGCTCGAACTCCTTGCTCGACCTGGTGATCTTCGGGCGTCAGGTGGCGCGGCGTTGTGCGGAGTCGATCCGCCCCCGCAGCGCGCATGCGGCTTTGCCGGCCGATGCGGCCGAGCCTGCCATCGCGCGGCTCGATCGGCTGCGCCACGCCAGCGGCTCGCGTCCGACGGCTGCCATCCGCCTGGAGATGCAGCGGATCATGCAAAGCGATGCGGCTGTCTTTCGCACCGGTGAGACCTTGCGCGAGGGCATGGAGCGGCTGGCCCGCACCTTCGCCACCCTGAGTGACGTGCGGGTGATGGATCGCTCGCTCATCTGGAATACCGATCTGATCGAGACGCTCGAGCTGGAGAACCTGCTGCTGCAGGCCACCGCGACCATTGCCTCCGCCGAGCAGCGTACCGAGAGTCGCGGCGCCCACGCCCGGGAGGACTTTCCCCAGCGCGACGATGTGAACTGGCTGAGGCACACGCTCGTATGGGTGGACTCGAGCGGCCGCACCCGATTCGGGGCTCGACCCGTGCACCTGAATACCCTCAGCGAGGACGTGCAACCCATCCCTCCCAAGGCGCGAACGTATTGAACAAGCGCAGCCACGCGCGGCGAGCACCCGATGCCTCAATTCACTCTCCCGAAGGACTCCAGGATCAACCCGCGCGGACGCATCCACCGCGCCGCCGGTGCGCAGCGAGCGTGCACCTTCCGCATCTATCGGTTCGATCCCGATTCCACCGAGGGGCCGCGCATCGACACCTTCGAGCTGGATGCCAAGGCATGTGGGGCGATGGTGCTCGATGCGCTCATCCAGATCAAAGCCAGCATCGACTCGACGCTCACCTTCCGTCGCTCCTGCCGGGAGGGCATCTGCGGCTCGTGCGCGATGAATATCAACGGGCTCAACCGGCTTGCCTGCATCACGGCGATGGAGGACCTGAAGGGCGAGATCCGCATCTACCCGCTGCCGCACATGCCGGTCGTGAAGGACCTGGTGCCCGACCTGACCCAGTTCTACGCGCAGTACGCGCTGGTGACGCCCTGGCTCAGGGCGGACACGCCTGCACCTCCGGATCGCGAGCGCACTCAGTCGAAGCAGGAGCAGGAGAAGATCGATCGGCCCGCGGCGTGCATCCTGTGCGCATGCTGTTCCACGGGTTGCCCGAGCTACTGGTGGAACAGCGAGCGGTTTCTCGGACCCGCCGCGCTTCTGGCGGCTTACCGCTGGATCGTGGACAGCCGCGACGAGGCGACCGGTGAGCGGCTCGACCAGCTCGAGGATCCGTTCCGGCTGTATCGTTGCCATACGATCATGAACTGCACCGACGTGTGTCCGAAGGACCTCAATCCGGCGAAGGCCATCGCCGAGATCAAGAAGATGCTGGTCACACGGCGCTACTGAAGGCGCGGGCGGAGGTTGCCCCCGTGGAGAGACCCGGTGCGCAGCTCCTGCGGTGGCGCTGCCGCCGGGGAATGAAGGAGCTAGATGTCCTGCTCGAGCGTTTCTTGGAGGGGCATTACACCCAAGCTTCGTTGAGGCATCAGCAGGCGTTCGAGCGCCTGCTGAGGCTTCCCGATCCGGTCCTCGCCGAGCTACTGCTCAGTTCCAGCGCGGCCCAGTGGGATGCCCAGGTGGATCGCGAGCTCGCTGAAGTCATCGCTCTGGTGGCCGCCCCGGGGCCCCGGTAGACTCGGAAGCTCCTCGTGACAGGCATCACATGGCATGTGGGTCTTGAGACCTGAACTTCCGCAGCCGCTAGGGGTCTACTCAGCGCGCGGCGTGGTGACCTTCCCCGTCGGGGGCCTCCCGTGACCGCCGATACGAGTGATTTAAGCCTCGTCCGACGCGTGCAGCGCGGGGATAAAGGGGCGTTCGATGCGCTGGTGCTCAAGTACCAGCACAAAGTGGTGAAGCTGGTCATGCGTTATGTACGCAACCCTGCAGAAGCCGAGGATGTCGCCCAAGAAGCCTTCATCAAGGCTTACCGTGCGCTCCCCCAGTTCCGCGGCGACAGCGCCTTTTACACCTGGCTGTACCGCATCGCCATCAATACAGCCAAGAACGCCGTCGTGTCGCGCGATCGCAGCCCGGTCGAGTTCGATCTCGATGCCCAGAATTCGGATGAGTCCTATGACATGCAAGGCCGGCTCAAGGACTCCGAGACGCCCGAGGGCCTGGTCCTCACGGATGAGATCCGGGGCACGGTCAATGCTGCCATCGATGCGCTTCCCGAGGACCTCCGGACCGCGATCGTGCTGCGCGAGCTGGAGGGTCTCTCGTACGAGGAGATCGCCGCGACGATGGGCTGCCCGGTGGGCACCGTGCGGTCGCGGATCTTCCGCGCCCGAGAGGCGATCGATCGCCGATTGAGAGAGGTCTTCGAGGGCGGACTCGGACGAGCGGAGGAGATCGGATGAATAGCGAAGAGCTCGACAGTCAGCTATCGGCCATGTTCGATGGAGAGTTGCCGGCGCCCGAGTGCGAGCTGCTGGCCCGTCGCCTGGCGCGCGACGATGGGCTCAAGGCGCGCTGGGGGCACTATGCCTCGATCGGCGCGGCCATTCGGATGGAGCGAGGCGTGCGGCTGAATGGGCAGCTCGCCGCCAAGGTGAGCATCGCGGTCGCCGCCGAGCCCAGTCTGCTCGTGGGGAACCGCCCCCTCAGCGCGGGCCGCAGGGTCGGCCGGAGCCTCACGCGCTGGTGGCAGCCCATCGCCGGCGCCGGGCTCGCCGCGAGCGTCGCCGCCGGGGCCATCCTGTTTTTGCGCGCGGGCTCACCGGATGCCCCGATCGTCGCGCAGTCCGGTGCGGTTCCGACGCTGCCGGCGCTCGCCGTCCCCGCCAGCAGCGAGCCCTCGGACAGCTACGTCGTGCCACCCTCGGTGCAGCCTGCCACGGGGGTGCCTCCCACCGAGCTGGCCGATTTCGTGGTTGCGCACAGCGAGTTCTCCACTCCGCTGCTTCGGCGCAATGCGCTCGCGGCCCTGGTCGCCTCCGAATGGGCGCACTCGGCCGAGGGTGGTCAAGCGACGCAGAGCCCTCCCAGCAACCCTGACGCTCGGGATACGCATGCGGATCTGGCGCGCTAGCGACCGCCTCGCCTGGATCGCCTTCATTCTTGCGGTCGCCACGACCGCCTCCGCCGAGGAGCCGCAAAACTGGCTCGAGCGCATGAACCAGGCGCTCACCACGCTCAACTACGATGGAGTGTTCTCGCACATCCAGGGCGGCACGGTCGAGACACTGCGCATCATCCACCGCGTGCAGGATGGGAGCGTCACCGAGCGGCTGGTGTCCCTCGATGGCTCCGGGCGCGAGTTCATCCGCACGGGCTCGCAGCTCGCCTGCTACCTGCCCGATGCGCGCACCGTACTGATCGAGCAGCAGCCGCAGAAGAGCTTCCTGCTCGGGAGGCTGCCGAAGTTCGACGCCTCGACGAGCAAGTTCTACGATGTCAAGGCTCTCAAGCGCACGCGCATCATCGGCCGCAAGGCGCGCCTCATCGTGGTCACTCCGAAGGACGATTATCGCTACGGCTATCGGCTGTGGATCGACGAGGCGACGGGAATGCCCCTGAGGACGCAGCTTTGCGATGGGGCGGGCCACGTGATCGAGCAGGTGGTGTTTGCGAGCATCGTGACACCGCAGCGCATACCGGACTCGGCCTTCAAGCCCGACGTGTCCACGGACGGCTTTCAATGGCTGCGACAGGTGCCGACGCCGCTCCCGCCGAATCCGGTCTACACCTGGAGCGCCTTGCACCTCCCGCCCGGATTCCACATGTCGGCGCGCGCCTCGCAAGTCATGCCGGGTGCCACGGGCCTGGTCGAGCATCTGGTCTACACCGACGGGTTCGCTTCCGTCTCGGTCTTCGTCGAGTCGCGCACGCACGTGGGTCACACGCCGGCGGGTAGCGCCCAGCTGGGCTCCACATCGACCTTCACCACGGTCGTTGACGGTCATCCCATCACGGCGGTCGGGGAAGTGCCGCCCGAGACCGTCAAATTCATCGCCAACTCGATGAAAGCGCAGCCGCCTGCGCACTGAGCGCTTGCTGCGACCCGGGCCGCCATCCGAGCGAGTGCCCATGCCAGCAACGAGCCAAACCGGTGGTGCCCGGCTGCTGCTCGTGCAGCGGCCCGGATGTGGGCTGTGCGAGGAGATGCTGGCGGCGCTCGAGCGCCTGAGTCGCAGTCTCGAGCTGCCCGCCATCGAGCTGATCGACGTCGAGAGCGACACCGAGCTCAACCGGCGCTATGGCCTCAATGTGCCCGTGCTGCTCCTCGATGGCACGGTCGTGTGCCGCCACCGGCTCGATGCGCCGGAGCTTCTGAGGCTCTTGAGAGCCTCCGGGCCCGCACAGCGCTGAGAGCAAAAGCCGTATAGAATTCGCCCCGGTGGCCGCATGGATGGCCCATGGAGCCTCCTGGCGGAACCCAACTCTCTGATGCGGCTCATACGCAACTTCTCCATCATTGCGCACGTCGATCATGGCAAATCGACACTGGCAGACCGGCTGATCCAGCTGTGCGGCGGACTCGACGCGCGCGAGATGCAGGAGCAGGTGCTCGACTCGATGGAGCTCGAGCGCGAGCGCGGCATCACCATCAAGGCTCAGAGCGTGACGCTGCACTACGAGGCCCATGATGGGCAACGCTATCAGCTCAATCTGATCGATACCCCCGGTCACGTGGACTTCTCGTACGAGGTGTCGCGCTCGCTCGCCGCGTGCGAGGGGGCGCTGCTGGTGGTCGATGCCTCCCAGGGCGTCGAGGCGCAGAGCGTCGCCAACTGCTACACGGCGATCGAGCAGGGGCTCGAGGTGCTGCCGGTGATCAACAAGATCGACCTGCCCTCGGCCGACCCGGCGCGCGTGGCTCGCGAGATCGAGGACATCATCGGCATCGAGGCTCGCGATGCCGCTCGCGTCAGCGCCAAGACCGGCGAGGGGGTGCCGGAGCTCCTGGAGACCTTGGTGCGCCGGATTCCGGCACCGCGGGGCGATCCCGAGGCTCCTCTGCAAGCGCTCATCATCGATTCCTGGTTCGACAACTACGTGGGCGTCGTCTCGCTCGTGCGCGTCGTGAACGGACGCCTGGCGACGGGCGATAAGATCCGGGTCATGTCCACCGGGCGCAGCCACGCGGTGGACAAGCTCGGGCGCTTCACTCCCAAATCAGTCGCACAGGAGTCACTGTCGGCGGGCGAGGTCGGATTCGTCGTGGCGGGCATCAAGGAGATCGATGGCGCGCCGGTCGGAGACTCGATCACGCTCGAGTCGCGCCCGGCAAGCGCACCTCTGCCCGGTTTCCGCGAGATCAAGCCGCGGGTCTTCGCCGGGCTCTTCCCCGTTAACTCGGAGGATTACGGCGCCTTTCGCGATGCGCTTGCAAAGCTGCGCCTCAACGACTCGGCGCTGCGCTACGAGCCGGAGGTCTCCGGGGCGCTCGGATTCGGATTTCGCTGCGGCTTCCTCGGCTTGCTGCACATGGACATCGTGCAGGAGCGGCTCGAGCGCGAGTACCACCTCGAGCTGGTGACCAGCGCGCCGACCGTGGTGTATGAGGTGGCGCGCACCGATGGGAAGCTCGAATACGTGGACAATCCCGCGAAGCTCCCCCCGCTGAACGAGATCGACGAGATCCGCGAGCCCATCATCCTGGCGAGCATCCTCTCGCCCCCCGAGCACGTCGGCGCGGTGATGAAGCTCTGCAACGAGAAGCGCGGTGTGCAGAAGAAGATGCTGTATCTCGGGACGCAGGTCTCGCTGCAGTTCGAGCTGCCCCTCGCCGAGGTGGTGCTCGACTTCTTCGATCGGTTGAAATCGGTCAGCCGCGGCTATGCCTCCTTCGATTACGACTTCAGCCACTTCCAGGCCGCGCCGCTCGTGAAGCTCGACATTCTCATCAACGGCGAGCGCGTCGATGCGCTCTCGGCCATCGTGCACCGGGAGAGCGCCTACCACCGCGGCCGCGAGCTCGTGGACAAGATGCAGGAGCTCATTCCGCGGCAGATGTTCGAGGTTGCGGTACAGGCCGCGATCGGCACCTCGGTCATCGCGCGTGCCACGGTCAAGGCGCTACGCAAGAACGTGTTGGCCAAATGCTATGGCGGGGATGTGACGCGCAAACGCAAGCTCCTCGAGAAACAAAAAGAGGGCAAGAAGCGCATGAAGCAGCTCGGTCACGTGGAGATTCCCCAGGAGGCTTTTCTCGCCGTGTTGCAGGTCGGCCGCAAATCGTGAGCAGGGCTGCCCGCCCCGGGACGAGCGGGCAGCGCGCTCCCTCGCGCAACAACAAGGACCTTCCATGCTGATGCAATTGATCACGCTTCTCAGCTGGCTCGCCATCCCCGTGGGGATCGTGTGCGTCGTGGATGACTGGCTGCTGCGCCCTCGGAGGCAGATTGCGGCCGCGCCGGAGGCAAGCCCCGATCCTCCGGCCATGGCGGCCGCGTACTACGCGCTGCCGCTGCTGCTCGCGGCCGTGGTCATCCGGCTGCTCGTGGCCGAGAAGCTCGACTTCAGTCTGGCACTGGTCCTCATTGCGCTCGTCACCGGGGTGTTGTGGGGGATCGATGCGGCGGTGCTGCGCGGGCGGCGCACGGCCGCGGCCCGGGCGGCGGGCAAGGACCCGAGCGTCGTCAGCGAGCCCGGCACGGTCGATTACGCTCGCAGCTTCTTCCCGGTTGCGGTGATCGTGCTGCTGCTGCGTTCATTCCTGTTCGAGCCTTTTCGCATTCCGTCCGACTCGATGATGCCCACCCTTCTCGATGGCGACTTCATCATCGTCAACAAGTACGCCTACGGGCTGCGCCTGCCGGTGCTCGACAGCAAGTTCGTCTCGGTCGGTGAGCCGCACCGTGGGGATGTGATCGTGTTCCGTTATCCACCCGACCCTTCGATCAACTACATCAAGCGGGTGGTCGGGCTGCCCGGAGACCGAGTGAGCGTTCGCGATGACCTGATCATCCTCAACGGCAAGCCGGTGCCCATCGTCGATCGCGGGCTCTACGACGATGTGGATCACTGCTACGAGGGCATGCACCTCATCGAGGAGACACTCGATCATCACCGCCACGAGATCATGTACTGCCCGACGACGGGGGACATCGGCGTGGAGCCTCTGCCGGGCTGTACCCGCCATCTGTCGCGCGGCTATGTGTGTCCTGCCTCGAACGACCTGGCGCTGCAGGAGCACGGGGACTGGGCGGAGCACGTGATTCCTCCGGGCATGTATCTCATGCTGGGCGACAACCGCGACAACAGTGCCGATGGGCGCTACTGGGGGTACGTCCCCGAGGCCAATCTGGTCGGCAAAGCCACTCGAATCTGGTTCAATTGGGCCGGGTGGCATCATCCGGGCGGTCCGATTCTCTGGAACCGGATCGGCATGCGCATTCGCTGACAGCCCCGGGGGGGTTTATGTACAGAAAGCAACGCGGAATCACATTTCTCGGCTGGCTGGTTCTGCTCGTTCCGGTCGCGATCGTCGGTTATGCGGCGATCCGGCTCACTCCCGTGTATCTGAACTACATGCGAGTGGCGCACGGCCTGGACCAGGCGGCCGCGGACGCGCGCGGGCAGGAGACCGTGACAGCGCAATCGATCCGCATCTCGCTCGAGAAGCGCTTCGACATCGAGAGCATCACCTACCCGGACGTGCGGGATGTGATCATCCATAACGATGGCGGCACCTGGACACTCGAGGCGAAGTACACCGACGACGCCCCGCTCTTCGCCAACCTCTCACTCGAGGCCGACTTCGACAAGGTCGTCCAGTTCGGTGGCGGCCAGTAGCGCCGCGGCGCACCGAAGCCCATGGCGGGTGACTGGCCACAACGCTGGGTACGCGAGAGGCTCGCTTACGAGCCGCGCGATGCGACACTCTTTGCCGCGGCGCTCACGCACCGCAGCGCGGCGCGCACCCACAATGAGCGGCTCGAGTTCCTCGGCGATGCGGTCCTCAACCTGCTCGTCGCGGAGCACTTGTACCAGGCGTACCCGCAAGCCGATGAGGGGGATCTCAGCCGGTTGCGGGCGCGGGTGGTGAGCCGCGAGCCCCTCGCAGAGGTCGCTGCAGAGCTCTCACTCGGGGAGGTATTGCAGCTCGGACCCGGAGAGCTGCGCTCGGGAGGATTTCGCCGCCAATCCATTCTGGCGGACGCCTTCGAGGCGCTGTGCGGCGCGGTGTATCTGGATGGGGGGCTGGAGGCTGCCCGTCGCATGGTCCAGAGCCTGGTCGAGCCGCGGATTGCACAGCTGCCCGCCCCGGAGTGCCTCAAGGATGCCAAGACACGACTGCAGGAATATGTTCAATCCCGTGGTCTTCCCTTGCCGCGCTATGACGTCGAGCGCACCGAGGGGGAGGCGCACGACCAGACCTTCTGGGTGATGTGCGGTGTGAGCGCCCTGGGGCTGCAGGCGCGGGGGCGGGGCAGCAGCCGCAGGCGGGCCGAACAGGAGGCCGCCGAGCGCGTTCTGGCCCAGATCGAGGCAGTCAACTCGTGAGTCCTGGAGCGCCTTTTCGCGCGGGCTTTGCCGCGCTCCTCGGCCGCCCGAACGTCGGCAAGTCCACGCTGCTCAACACACTGCTCGGGGAGAAGCTGAGTATCGTCACGCCGCGGCCACAGACCACGCGGCATCGCGTGCTCGGTGTTCTGAATCTGGAGCAGGCGCAAATTGCGCTGGTGGACACTCCGGGATTGCATCGCGGGCCCCATCGCGCGCTCAATCGGGTGATGAATCGCACGGCCTCCGCGGCGCTTCACGATGCGGATGTGAACGTGCTGGTGCTCGAGGCGCGCAAGTGGACGGCCGAGGATGAGATGGTCCTGCAACGGATCCGCGAGGGGGGCCGGCCGGTGCTGGCGGCGGTCAACAAGATCGACCGGATTCGCCCCCGGGAGAGACTGCTGCCCTTCCTGGCCGAGCTTGCAGGCCGATGCTCGTTTGCGGACATCGTGCCGGTCTCGGCGCTGAAAGGGGAGAATCGGGATGCCCTCCTCGGGGCGATCGCGCGTCTGCTTCCGGAGTCCCCCCCGCTTTATCCTCCGGAGCAGCGCACCGATCGGGATGCGCTGTTTCGCATCGCAGAGGTCGTTCGGGAGAAGCTCACCTTGGAGCTCAAGCAGGAGCTGCCTTACGGGGTTGCCGTGGAGATCGAGCGTGCGGTGGAGGAGGATGGACAGCTGCTCGTCGATGCGGCGATCTGGGTGGACCGGGCGGGGCAGAAACCGATCGTCATCGGGGCGCGCGGCGAGCGGCTCAAGCGGGTGGGGCGTGCGGCGCGCCTGGAGCTCAATCGCGCGCTCGATCGCCGGCTGCACCTGAACTTGTGGGTGAAGGTTCGCGAGGGCTGGACCGACAACGCCGGCGCGCTCAGGCAGCTGGGGCTCGAGACATGAGTGTGCACCTCAGGCGCACGCATCTGACGCCGGGCTACATCCTGCACCACATCCCTTACCGGGATACCAGCCGCATCCTCGAGGTGCTCACGCGCGAGCACGGACGCCTGTCGCTGTTCGCGCGCGGCGTACGGGGGCCGAAGTCCAAGCTCGCCGCGGCGCTGCAGCCCTTTCAGCTGCTGCTCTTGTCCTGGAGTGGACGCGGGGAGGCACCGCAGCTCACCGGAGCCGAATTGAGCGGCGCGCCGGCCACCGGCTCGTTGCCCGCCTCGTACTTGCTTGCCTGCTTCTACTTGAACGAGCTCGTGCTGAAGCTCACGACGCGTCACGATCCGCACCCCTCGCTCTTTGATGCCTACACACACGTGCTCGAGCGGTTCAAGGCCGGCAGCGCGCTCGAGCCGGGACTCAGGATCTTCGAGAAGCGCTTGCTCGGTGAGCTCGGCTACGGCTTGGATCTCACCTCCGAGTGCCAGACGGGACGGCGCATCGCCGCGCGAGGCTACTACCGATTTCGTCCGGGAGAGGGCCTCAGCGCAGCCGCGTGCGACGATCCGGGCGCGCTGCCGGGCAGCTCCCTCGTGAGTCTGCACGAGGAGCGACTCGCAAGCCCCGAGGAGCTCGCCGATGCGCGCCGCCTGCTCAAGTGCGCGCTCGAGCACTGCCTCGAGGGGCGTGAGCTTGCAACGCGAGCGGTCGCTCGCGCGGTTCTCGAGTTGCGGCCTGCCTCGGTCACGGGCGGCTCGCGAGGAGTGTCCAGATGATCGCGCTGGGTGTGAACATCGATCACGTCGCCACGCTGCGCGAGGTGCGACGCGCTCGCTATCCCGATCCCGTTCCCGCCGCGCTGCTCGCCGAGATGGCGGGCGCGGATAGCATCACCCTGCACCTGCGCGAGGACCGCCGCCACATCCAGCTGCGCGATGTGCATGCCCTCAGGGATCTGCTGCAAACGCGCATGAACCTCGAGATGGCCGTCAGCGGGGAGATGCTCGAGATCGCCCGCAACGTGCGGCCGGCAGACTGCTGTCTCGTTCCTGAGCGCCGCGCCGAGCTCACGACCGAAGGCGGGCTCGACGCCGCGGGTCAGATCGAGCGGCTGACGCAGGCGACGGCCTCGCTCGCCGGTGAGGGCATTCGTGTGGCGCTGTTCATCGATCCGCAGCCGCGCCAGATCGAGGCCGCTCACCGCATCGGCGCTCCCGCCGTGGAGCTGCACACGGGCGCCTATGCGGATGCCAGTGGCGCGAATCAAGCCGTCGAGCTCGACCGCTTGGCGAGCGCCGCACGACTGGCAGGGAGCCTGGGCCTGACCGTCCACGCAGGGCACGGTCTGAACTACGCGAACGTGCAGCCCGTTGCCGCGATCGAGGAGATCGTGGAGCTCAACATCGGCCACGCGATCATCGCGCGCGCAGTGTTCGACGGACTCGGCGCCGCGGTGCGCGAGATGAAGCAGCTCATGCGGGCGGCGCGTCGATGATCTTCGGCATCGGCGTCGATGTGCTGGAGACCCAGCGCATCGCGCACACTCTCGAGCGGTTCGGGGGGCGCTTCGTCGAGCGCCTGCTTCTCCCGCAGGAGCAAGCGCAGCTGGCGCATACGCAGCGCCGCGAGCGCTTCATCGCCATGCGCTTCGCTGCAAAAGAGGCGATCGTCAAGGCGATGGGCACCGGCTTCTCCCATGGCATGTGGATCCGCGACGTGGGTGTGGTGCAGAACGCCTGGGGCAAGCCCGAGGTCATCTTCTCGGCGCGCGGGGAGCAGATGCGCCGCCGTCTGGGCATCGGCGAGGGACACGTGACGCTCACGGACGAGGCCGGACTCGTGGTGGCGGTCGCGGTGCTGATGAAGGCTGCCTGAGCCAGGATCGCTCGCCCATGAACACCCTGGTCTTCGATATCGAGACCGTCCCGGATGTGAGTCTGGGCCGACGGCTTCACGGCCTGGAAGGGCTCGAGGACGCCGAGGTGGCCAAGGCGATGTTCACTTTGCGCCGTCAGAAAAGCGGCGATGAGTTTCTCGCGCATGCGCAGCAGCGCATCGTCGCCGTCTCGTGCGTGCTGCGCAGCCGCGAGGGCTTGCGGCTCTGGAGCCTCGGCGACCCGGCCTCGAGCGAGAGCGAGCTGCTCGAGCGCTTCTTCGATGGCATCGAGCGCTTCTCCCCGGTGCTCGTCTCCTGGAACGGCTGCGGGTTCGACCTGCCCGTGCTGCACTATCGAGCGCTGCGCGCCGGTGTACGCGCGGCGCGCTACTGGGAGACCGGCGACGAGGATGTCGGATTTCGCTTCAACAACTATCTCGGCCGCTACCACTGGCGCCACATCGACTTGATGGATGTTCTCGCCGGATATCAGCACCGCGCGCGGGCCTCGCTCGCCGATACCGCGGCGCTGCTCGGCTTGCCCGGCAAGCTCGGCTTCGATGGCAGCCAGGTCTGGGACGCCTGGCTCGCCGGAGAGATCGTGCGCATTCGCCGCTACTGCGAGACCGACGCGCTCAACACCTACCTCATCTACCTGCGCTTCGAGCTGATGCGCGGGCGGCTCGCCCGTGAGCGCTATGCGGAGGAGATCGAGCGCGTGAAGGCATACCTGCGGGACGGCACCGAGCCGCACTACGCCGAGTTCCTGCAGTCCTGGGAGCATTGTGCCGCGGAGGCTGGCGTTTGAGTGAGACCGAGCTCGGAGCGGTCGATGCGCTGACACACGAAGGGGAGGGCGTGGTTCATGCGGGCAAGACCGTATTCGTCGCGGGTGCTCTTCCAGGTGAGATCGTGCGCTTCAAGCGCGTTCGCCGGCGCAAGCGTCACGACGAGGCGACGCTTCTCGAGGTGGTGCAGCCGGCCGCCGGCCGCACGGTGCCACGCTGCGCTCACTTCGGGGTCTGCGGTGGATGTGCCCTGCAACACCTCGATGCGACGCAGCAGATCCAGGCGAAGCAGGCGGAGGTGCGCGACACTCTCGAGCGCGTGGCGCTGGCATCTCCCGAGCACTGGCTCGAGCCGCTGACGGGACCGGCCTGGGGGTATCGCAGACGCGCCCGGCTCGGGGCGCGTTACGTGACCAAGAAGGGCCGCGTCCTGGTGGGATTTCGGGAGCGGCTCTCCCCGTACGTCACGGCCACCGAGCGCTGCGAGGTGCTCGCGCCGCCGGTCGGGGAGCTGATCAGGCCGCTCGCGGAGCTCCTGAGCGATCTTGCGCTCGGCAAGCACGTGCCGCAGATCGAGGTGGCGGTGGCCGACAATGCAACCGCGCTGGTGCTGCGCGTGCTCGAGAATGCATCGGCTGAAGATCTGGGGCGGCTGCGCGCGTTCGAGGAGCTGCACCGCGTGCGCTTGTACCTGCAGACCGGCGGAGTCGAATCCGTGACGCGGCTCACAGCAGGCGAGGGAGCCGAGGAGCCCTTGTACTATGCGCTGCCCGGCTTCGACACGCGCATCGAATTTGCACCGACCGACTTCATCCAGATCAACGGGGCGGTCAACCAGGCACTCGTCGCCCGCGCCATCGCACTGCTCGAGCTGACCCCGGAGGCTCGAGTGCTCGAGCTGTTCTCGGGTCTTGGCAACTTCACCTTGCCGATCGCTCGCCGTGCAGCCTATGCGCTGGGTGTCGAGGGCGATCGGGGACTCATCGAGCGGGCACGACATAATGCGCGCTTGAATGGACTGTCGAACGTCGAGTGGCTCGAGGCCGATCTGGCGCGCGAGGAGGCACTTGCGGGGCGCTGGCTTCCCGGGGCTTTCAGCCACGTGCTGCTCGATCCCCCGCGGGTGGGCGCACGCGACGTAATGCGGACCATTGCACGAATTGCACCACAATGGGTGCTGTATATTTCTTGTCATCCGGGCAGTCTTGCACGGGACGTAGGGACTCTGGTTCACGACCATGGCTTCAATCTGCGCGCAGCCGGGGTGGTGGATATGTTTCCGCACACGACCCACGTCGAGTCGCTCGCCTTGCTCACGCGCGCTGACTAGGCTCGCATGAGCCTGGGGCCGCTCATGATCGATCTGGCGGGTCCCCGGATCGAGGCGGACGAGCGCGAGATGCTGCGGCACCCGCTCGTGGGCGGGGTCATCCTGTTCACCCGCAATTTCGAAGACTCCGAGCAGCTCACCGCGCTGGTCGAGGCGATTCATGCCGTGCGCAGTCCCCCGCTTCTGGTCGCCGTCGATCACGAGGGCGGCCGCATTCAGCGCTTCCGGGAAACGTTCTCGCGCCTGCCCGCGCCGCGTCGCCTGGGACACGAATTCGACGCCGATCCGCGCGCGGGGCTGACACTGGCGCGGCGCATGGGCTGGCTCATGGCGGCGGAGCTGCGCGCGCACGGCGTGGATCTGTCGTTCGCTCCCTGCGTGGATCTCGACTATGGATTGAGCGAGGTGATCGGGGATCGAGCGTTCCACTCCCGCGCCGATGCGGTGGCACAGCTCGCCGTTGCGTACATGCACGGCATGCGCGATGCCGGCATGGCGGCCACCGCCAAGCATTTCCCCGGGCACGGCGCGGTGCGCGCGGATTCGCATCTGCTGCTGCCCGTGGATCGTCGTGCGCTCGCCGATCTTGTCGAGGATCTCAGCCCGTACCGCCGGCTGATCGACAACGGACTGGCGGGGGTCATGATGGCCCATGTGCAGTTTCCGGCCGTGGATGCGTGGCCCGCGAGTGTCTCGAGTCGCTGGGTTCGCGGCGTGCTGCGCGAGGAGCTGCGCTTCCAGGGCACCGTGTTCACGGATGACCTGTCGATGGCCGGCGCGGCGGTGGGAGGGGACATCATCGAGCGGGCCGGGCGCGCGGTCGCGGCAGGTTGCGACATGCTGCTCATCTGCAACGATCGTGCTGCCGTCGCCGCGGTCCTCGAGCGACTCTCGATCGAGCCCTCACCCGCCTCGCAGCTGCGATTCATTCGGATGCGCGGACGCGAAGGGCTGCCCTGGAGCGAGCTCGTCCAGTCGGCCGAGTGGAAGGCGGCGCAAGCCGCTCTCTCGGCCTGTGCAGCGGCTCCTCCGCTCACCCTCATATCAGGTGGCTCGTGAGCGATTGGCGCGCGGTTCTCGATGCGGCGCCGCTCGGCATCGTCGTTTGCGATGCCACCGATGCGGGCCACCCGGTGCTGTATGCGAACGCCGCGTTCGCGCAGATGTGCGGCCAGACGGTCGAGGAGCTGCGCGGCAAGAACCTGCGCATGCTCCAGGCAGCCGATCGGGACCAGGACGCCCGGCGGCGCTTGCGCGAGGCGCTCGAGCGCGGTGAGAGCTGTCGGGTGGAGCTGCGTAACTACCGCCCCGATGGAACCGCGTTCTGGAACGAGATCTGGTTGCAGCCGGTACGGGATGCCGAGGGACGGCTCGTTCAATGGGTGAGCTACCACCGCGAGACGAACGAGCGGCTGCGCCCCGTCGAGCGCGGCTCGATCGGTCTGCCGGCGTTCATGCGCGAGGACCGGCTGACGGGCCTGCACTCGCGCGAGTACTTCGAGGAGCTGCTGCATCGGGACTGGCACGTCGCCCAGCGCGACTCGCAGGAGATCGCGCTCACGCTGTTCGATATCGACAATCTCGCCGCGTACAACGACACCTTCGACAAGGCTGCGGGCGATGCATGCATACGCCGCGTGGCACGGGCGGTCGCAAGCTCCTACCGTCGCGGCAGCGACATGGTGGCGCGCTGGGGAGGGGGAACCTTTGCCGTCCTGACGCGCGGGGAAGCGGCGGCGGGGGCCGGAGAGTATGCGAAAGTCGTCGTGCAGCGCGTGCGCGATCTGCTCATCCACAATCCACGCGCAGAAACGGGCAGCCGCTACGTCACGTTGAGCGCAGGAGCCGCGAGCCTCGTGCCCGCGCCCGATCTGCCGGTCGATGCGCTCGTGAGCGCCTGCCTCCTCGCGCTCAAGCGCGCCAAGGCGCTCGGCAAGAACAATATCTGCACGGCCGAAGCGCAGGACTTCAAAGCCTCCGAGGTGGCTTGAGGGCATCGCCCCGCGCGGCAGCCTGCCGCGCGCCGCGTTACTTTCGAGCGTGCGGCGAGTCCTGCAGCGGCGTGACGAGCGCAATGACGCCGAAGGCCGGATGATCGAAGTAGTTGCGCTCGTAGAAGCGCATGCGGTGCATCTCATGCAGGGTGAACACCGTTCCCGGCGCGGCGCGCAGTCCCTGGGGAGGATCGTCAATCGCGTAGTCGAGCGAGAGCTCCAGATGCAAGAACTCGCCGCGCTGCAGCGAGACGGTTCCACTGAGCCCGCGGGTGTCGAGCCCGACACTCTGCACGGGAATCTCGATCGCGTGACCCCAGGGGCTCGCAATTTGCGACCACTCCACATGAGCCACCGGAAGGAAGCGCCCGCTCGAGCGCAACCGAGCCGCCACGCCGTCGAGCTGGAACTCCGAGGCCGGCAGGGGCCGCACTACGGCCTGCTGAGCGGCCTGCTGAGCGGCGGTCGGCGCAGCTTCGCTTGCCACCGCGGCGCTTGCCGTCTCGGTCTGCGGCTGCAGCTGCGGCGAGGCGGCCGCCGCCGAGCCGTTCTCGATGCTCCAGTTCTCCGCACCGCCGGGAGCCGAGAGGGCTCGAAACACCACGAGCTCGACGCGGTAGACGGGGGCCCGAGGGGCAGCCGCCGCGGGTGCTGCGCCCGCCGTGGCAGCACCCGGCACCGAAGGCGTGCTGCGCGGGGCAAGCGGCGCACCGCCGGCGGGCTGCTGCGGGTGCGCCGACCAGCAAATGCAGGCGGCGGCGAGAGCGGCAAACCATGGCCTCACGCTGATCACTCCGGGACGATGCTTCGCCGCCGATTGTACCCCGGTCATTCCTCTGCGCCTTCCAAACGGTGCGCGGCCGGCGGCTGCACGGGGCGTGCGTTCTGGGCGAGGCGGCCCAGCAGCTCCGCGGCGTATGCGAAGCGCTCCGCCTCGGCCGTCAGCTCGCGCGAGATGCGCAGCTTGAGTGGACCCTCCAGGCGAAACTCGCGCGCGTGGCGCTGGATCAAGCGCACGACCACGGCCGGATCGAGGCCGTTCTGCGCCTCGAACAGCACGTAGCCGCCCTGCGCACCCAGATCCAGCCGCCGCACGCCGAGTGCGCGTGCCCGCAGCTTCAGGCGCGCAACGCGCAGCAGATTGTGCGCCTGCTCGGGCAGGGGGCCGAAACGGTCGACCAGCTCGGCGGTGAGCTCATCGAGCGAGGCGTCGCTGCGTGCCGAGGCGATACGCTTGTAGAGCACCAGCCGCACGTGGACATCGCCGACATAGGTCTCCGGCAGGAAAGCCGGAGCGCGCAGCTCGAGCTCCGTGGCGGCGGCGAGGGGTTGATCGAGCGCCGGCTCGCGCCCTTCCTTCAAGGCTCGCACCGCCTGCTCGAGCATGTCCAGATACAGGGCGAGTCCGATCTCGGTGAGCTGCCCGCTCTGCGCCTCCCCGAGCAGCTCGCCCGCGCCGCGAATCTCGAGATCGTGGGTCGCCAGAACGAATCCTGCACCGAGCTCCTCGAGCGATTCGATGGCCTCGAGGCGCTTGACGGCCTCGGCGCCGAGCTCACGGCGCGGGGGAACGATGAGATAGGCGTAGGCGCGGTGATGCGAGCGGCCGACCCGGCCGCGCAGCTGGTGCAGCTGCGCAAGCCCCATGCGATCGGCGCGGTTGATCATGATGGTGTTGGCGGTCGGCACGTCGATCCCGCTCTCGATGATGGTCGTGCACAGGAGCAGGTTGAATCGCCGGTGGTAGAAATCCACCATCAGCTGCTCGAGCTCGCGCTCGCGCATCTGCCCATGGCCAATGCGCACATCCGCCTCGGGGATCAGCTCGCGGATCTCGGCGGCGAGGCTCTCGATCGTTCGCACCTCGTTGTGCACGAAGTAGATCTGACCTCCGCGGCGCAGCTCCCTCAGCGCCGCCTCCCGCAGGGTCGCACCATGCCACTCGATGACGAACGTCTTGATCGCCAGCCGCTCCTCCGGGGGGGTGGCGATCAGGGATAGCTCGCGCAGCGAGCCGAGCGCCATGTTGAGGGTGCGTGGGATCGGCGTCGCGGTGAGCGTGAGCACGTGCACCTCGGCGCGCAGGCTCTTCAGGCGCTCCTTGTCACGCACCCCGAAGCGATGCTCTTCGTCGATGATCACGAGTCCCAGGTCCTTGAAGCGCGCATGCGCGTGCAGCAGGCGGTGCGTCGCGATGACGATGTCGACCGTGCCGCGCTCGAGACCCTCGAGGACCGCCTCGCTCTCGCCACCGGTACGGAAGCGCGACAGGGATTCCACGCGCACCGGCCAGTCGGCGAAGCGGTCGCGGAAGTTGGTCAGATGCTGCTGTGCAAGCAGCGTCGTGGGAACGAGGACCGCGACCTGCTTTCCGGCCTGCACGGCAATGAAGGCGGCGCGCATCGCGACCTCGGTCTTCCCGAATCCCACATCACCACAGACGATGCGATCCATGGGCTGTGGCTTCTGCAAGTCCTCGAGCACGCGACGGATCGCCTCGGACTGATCGGCGGTCTCCTCGAAGGGGAAGGCGTTCGCGAAGGCCTGGTACTCGGCCTCGCGCAGCGGCATCGCGAGGCCCTGACGCGCCTTGCGGCGCGCGTACAGATCGAGGAGCTCGGCTGCCACATCGCGGATCTGCTGGGCGGCACGCTTGCGCGCTTTGGCCCACTGGTCGGTGCCGAGCTTGTGCAGGGGAGCGCTCTCGGGCGCCGCACCGGTGTAGCGGCTGATGAGGTGCAGTGCGTGCACCGGCACATAGATGCGATCGCCGTCCTGGTACTCCAGCACGAGGAACTCGCCCTGCTGGCCCGCGATCTCCATGCTGGTGAGGCCCGCGTAGCGGCCGACCCCGTACTCCTCGTGCACCACGGGTGCCCCGGGAGCCAGGTTCATCAGGTCGCGCAGGATCGCCTGGGGATCGGCGGTGCTGCGCCGCCGGCGCCGCTCCTGCCGCGCTCGCGCGCCAAAAAGCTGTGACTCGGTCAGAAGTGCAAGCGTGGGACTCGTGAGCTGCAGGCCCTCGATGTCCGGGGCCACCGCCAGAGCGAGTGCCTGGGTGCCGGATGCAAAGCTGCTCCAGTCGGGAACGACCTGCAGGTGCGGGAAGTGTGGCCGCAGCATCTCCTGCAGCACCTCGCGCCGCCCGGGCGAGTCGGCTGCGATCAAGGCGCGCCCCTGCAGCTGGGCGAGGAATCCCTCGAGCAGCGCAAGCGGCTGCTCCGCGCGCGCGTCGAGTCGCAGCTCGCGCGGCGCGGTGGTCGCGAAGTGCTGCACACCCTGTCCGCGCGAGAGCTCCACGTCGCTCTTGAAGCTCTCGATCTGGATGCTCGAGAACCCCGCGGCGCGCTCGATGAGGTCCTGCGGCTCGAGAAACAGCTCGCGCGGGGCGAGCACCGGTCGCTCCAGGTCGTGGCGGCGATCCTCGTAGCGCAGCGCGATGTCGTGCCACACCCGGTCGATCTCCGCAAGCGCCCCGGACTGATGCACGATGACGGCATCGGCCGGCAGGTAGTCGAACAGAGTCGCCGTCGCATCGAAGAACAGCGGCAGGTAGAACTCGATGCCCGAAGGAGCGAGGCCCTCGCTCACGCCGCGGTAGATCGCCGACTGCATCGGATCGCCCTCGAACCGGGTGCGGTACCGCCGGCGAAAGCCGCGCACGCATTCCGGATCGAGAGGCACCTCGCGCGCGGGGAGCATGCGCACGCGCTCAACCGAATCGAGCGAGCGCTGCGATTCGGGATCGAAGCGCCTGATGGCCTCGATCTCGTCTCCGAACAGATCGATGCGCAAGGGCGCCTGTGCACCCATCGGAAAGACATCGAGCAGCGAGCCGCGCACGGCGAACTCGCCGGGGCCTGCGACCTGACTCACGCTCGCATAACCCGACTCGACCAGGCGCGCGCGGAATGCCTCGAGCCCGAGCGTATCCCCCACGGCAAGCTCGAACGTGCGGCCCTCCACGTACTGCCGCGGGGGCAGCCGTTGCAGGAGCGTGTCGGCGGCAACGATCAGGCAGCCACCGTGCAGGCGCGGCAGCTGATGCAGTGTGCGCAGCCGCTCGGAGGTGATGTCGGGGTGCGGCGAGAACACATCGTAGGGCAGCACTTCCCAGTCCGGGAGCGTCAGCACCGCGCGCGCATTGCCGCCGAAGAACCCGATCTCGGCGGCGAAGCGCTCGAGCTCGCGCGCCCCGCGCGCTATGACGAGATAGAGCCGTCCATCGCGCGCGAGACTTTCCGCGATGGCCAGAGCGGCAGCGCTGCCATAGAGCTGGTGCCAGCGTAGGTGAGGCTGCGAGGGGCTGGGGAGCTTCGGACTGAGCAGGGACATCGGCAAGCGCGCGCGGGCCCGCGGCGCGGGCCAAAAGCACGCAGCTTACAGGCCGAACGTGGCGGGGATAAGGGCCCTTCTCAGGATGCAGCGCTCGAGGCGTGCTCGGCAGGCTGCGCGGGCCCGGCAGGCTGCGCGGGGTGCTCCTCAGCGCCTGCCGGCTGCGCGCCTGTCACGACCGAGTGCAGCACGATGTCGCGCTCGAAAAAGACCGAGAAAGCAGGGTAGTCCCAGCGCGTGATCGGCGGGCGACCCACGGCCGGATGGCGCGTGGTGGGAGCGCCAAACTGACGCTCGACCTCGGCCATGTGCATGCCGCGCATGGGCCGTGGGATATTCGAATCGCGTACGCTGACCTGGTCGTTGACGATGATGGTCTCGGCGAGCGCACCGCTGGCAGCGAGCCCCGCACAGAGCCCGGCGACAAGCAACGCGCACACGACCGCAGTGACGGCTTGAGCTCTCATTTGCGACCTCAAGGTGACTATAGCACCGCCGGATTTCTGTCAAAGCTCCGGGCCCGCCCGCGCGATGCGATCTGTGACGCGCTTCAAGGAATGACCCTCGCACCGCAGCGATGTGGTTAAATTCACCCAGTGTTCTATCCCCTCCCAGCCTTTGTGGGGCTGCGCTACGTGCGCGCCCGCACCCACAAGTTCTTCGTCTCCTTCATCACCTGGGTATCGCTCACCGGCGTCTGCGTGGGCGTTGCGGCACTGATCGTGATCCTCTCCGTCATGAACGGCTTCGAGGATGAGTTGCGCGAGCGGCTGCTCGCACTGAGCTCGGATGCGCGTGTGATCGCGACGAGTGCTGCGCGGCAGCCCACCGCGGCCGAGTGGAACGCGGCGCGTCGCGCCGTGGCGAGCGTGCCGGGGGTTGCAGGCGTTGCACCGTATCTGGAGGCTCAGGCTCTGGCGGTGAGCTCCCCGGACATGGTGCCCGTGACGCTGCGTGGCATCGATCCGCGCGTGGAAGCCTCCGTCACGCAGGTGGCCCGCGCGGTGAAGGAGGGCTCGCTCGCGCAGCTCACTCCCGGGAGCGATCGCGCCATCGCCGGCGCCGAGGTCGCGCAGGAGCTCGCGCTCACCCCGGGCGACACGATGACGCTGCTCATCCCGACGCTGCTACCCGACGGCACCCCCGCACCGAAGCTGCGCCGGCTGACCGTCACGGGAGTGTTCGAGGCGGGTCTCGAGGAGAACGACGACACGCTCGTCTTTGCAAACATCGACGACGTGCGCGCCCTGGGGGCGGCCGCAAGCGGCGAGGGCCTGCACGTGCGCTTGGACGATCCGCTCGCGGCCCCGCGGCTCGCCGCGCGCATCCGCGCCGTGCTGCCCGCAGGTTTCCAGGTCATCGACTGGACTGCCGACAATGCCGATTACTTTCGCGCCATCCGCATCGAGAAGACGATGATGTCGCTCATCCTGCTGCTCATCGTGGCGGTCGCCGCATTCAACATCGTCGCGATGCTCGTGATGGTCGTGAACGACAAGCGCACCGACATCGCGATCCTGCGCACCTTCGGCGCCTCCCCCGCGCGGGTCATGGGGGTGTTCATCACGCAGGGTCTGGTCATCGGCTGGGTCGGGGTGGCACTGGGCATTGCCTTGGGCGTGGTGCTCGCGCTGAACGTGCAGACCATCGTCCCGGCGCTCGAGAGCACGTTCCACTTTCACATCCTCAATCCCGACGTGTACTACAACACCGAGATTCCCTCGGATCTGCACTGGTCGAACGTCGCGGCGATCGCGCTCGCGGCGCTCGTGCTGACCACGGTCGCGACGATCTATCCGGCGCTGCGCGCCGCGGGCACCCCGCCCGCGGATGCGTTGCGCTACGAGTAGCCTGGGACCGAGCATGCGCAGCCCGTACGAATGGCTGATTGCCCTGCGCTATCTGAGCTCCACGCAGCGGCGCGGGTTCGTGTCGTTCGTGGCGGTCACCTCGGTGCTCGGGCTCATGCTCGGGATCGCCGTGCTGATCGTGGTGCTCTCGGTGATGAACGGATTCGAGCGCGAGCTGCGCACGCGCATGCTTGCGGTGACGGCCAATGCGACGCTCGAGGGGCTCGATGGAACGCTCGCCGATTGGCGCACGGCGCAGGCCGCGGCGCTGCGCCAGCCGGGCGTCACCTCCGCCGCCCCCTACGTGGAGGAGCAGGCGATGCTCGCGCACGGCGAGCACGTCATCGGCACGGAAGTGCGAGGGGTGATCCCGGCCGAGGAGCGCAGGACCACCGGGATCGCCGAGCGCCTGACGGCAGGGCGCATCGAGGATCTCACGCCCGGCTCGTACCACATCGTGCTCGGCTCGGCGCTTGCCCACGATCTGGGCGTGGGGGTCGGGGATTCCGTGGTTCTGATCGCCCCGGAGGGTACCCCCACGCCGAGCGGTATCGAGCCGCGCATGCGCCGCTTCTTCGTGAGCGGCATCTTTCACTCGGGCATGTACGAGTACGACAACGCGCTCGCGCTCGTGAGCCTGGCCGACGCCGAGCGTGTGTATCATCTGGGCGACCGCGTGACCGGTATCCGGCTTGCGCTCCAGGATCCGTTCCGCGCACCGCGGACGGTGCGTGCGCTTGCGGTGGCGCTCGGGGGCGGATTCTACGTGAGCGACTGGACGAAGAAGAACGTGAACCTGTTCCGCTCGATCGAGAGCACCCACACGATGATGTTCGTGATCCTGCTCATGATCGTTGCGGTGGCTGCCTTCAACATCATCGCAACGCTCGTCATGATCGTGAAGGAGAAGCAGAGCGATATCGCGATCCTGCGCACGTTCGGCTCCGGACCGCGCAACATTCTGTTGATGTTCCTGCTGCAGGGCGTGCTCATCGGGCTTGCGGGCACCGTGCTCGGAGCTGCGCTCGGCATGCTCGTGGCCCACAACGTGGAGTTGCTGGTGCACCTGCTCGAGCGGCTGCTCGGTACGCAGTTTCTGGACCCCCGTGTGTACAACATGAGCGACCTGCCGGCCTACGTCGAGTGGACGGACGTGCTGCGCGTCTGCGGTGTCGCGTTCCTCCTGTGCGCACTGGCGACGCTGTATCCCTCGTGGCGCGCCTCGCGCACGCAGCCCGCCGAGGCCTTGCGGCATGACTTCTGAGGCGGTGCTGGATGCAGTGGACCTCCGGAAGAGCTTCCGGCAGGGACCGGTGACACTGGAGGTGCTGCGCGGGGTGAATCTCGCGGTGAGTGCGGGGGAGCGCGTGGCGATCGTCGGCGCTTCGGGCTCGGGCAAGACGACGCTGCTGCAGATCCTCGGCGGCCTCGACCGGCCCTCCTCCGGGCGCGTGCTGATTGGCGGTCAGGATATTCATGCCCTGAGCGAGCAAGGGCGGGGCGACCTGCGCAACCGAGCGCTCGGCTTCGTGTATCAGTTCCATCATCTGCTGCCGGAGTTCTCCGCGCTCGAGAATGTCGCGATGCCGCTTCTCGTGCGACGGGTCGCGATCTCCGAGGCACGCTCACTCGCCCGGGAATTGCTGGTTCGTGTGGGACTTGGCGACCGCCTGACTCACCGGCCGCATCAACTCTCGGGTGGGGAGCGTCAGCGCGCCGCCGTGGCACGTGCACTGGTCACGCAGCCGCGGCTCGTGCTCGCCGATGAGCCCACCGGGAATCTCGATGGCTCCAACGCCGAGCAGGTCTTCGCGCTCATGCTGGAGCTCAACCGCGAACGCCGCACGAGCCTCGTCATCGTCACGCACGACACTCGGCTGGCTGCGCGGATGGAGCGCGTGCTGACGCTCGAGCAAGGTACGTTGCGCAGCGACGACCCGCTCGGCTCAGGGCGGGGGTGAGCGGACTCGAGCGGGCTTGAGCGGCGCGGAGGCCGAGGAGCGCCGCTCGCGATAGCGCCGCGTGACGCGCCAGCGCCAGAGCAGCTCCGCGCTGAGCCAAGCGGTCGTTCCGCACAGGATGGCGCAGGTGAGACAGCCGACCAGAAAAGGCTTCCACATCGGCCCCAGCCCGTGCTGCAGCCAGTCCCAGCTCAGGCGGAACCCGAATGCGTGCGGCTCGATGCCGGTGAGCGCCGCCCCCACGCGGTAGGCGGCGTAATACATGGGCACCATTGTGAAGGGGTTCACAATCCAGGTGGTCGCCACCACCGCGACCACGTTGAGCCGCCACACAATGGCCACCAGTACGGCGACCGGGGTGTGAACCGGTAGCGGCACGAAGCAGATCGCAAGCCCGGCGCCGAAGCCGGCGGTGATGCCGCGCCGCTGCAGCGCCCACAGGCGCGGGTCGGTGAAGTGCGAGCCGAAGGCGCGCAGGTACCAGCGGCCCTCGAGCGCGCGGGCGTGCGGTGCAATCCTTTTGAGCAGCCGGCGAGGCATAGGCGCGCGGAACTCTAGCAGATATGATGGGCTGCTAACTGTCTGGTCAACGGAATCAAACGGATGTGGGAAATCGTACGGGCAGGCGGCCCCTTCATGTGGCCGATCGTGCTGTGCTCCATCGCCGCCGCCGCGATCATTCTCGAGCGCCTGTGGACGCTGCAGGAGAAGCGCGTTCTGCCCCGCGACCTCACCCAGCGGGTCTGGCAGCTGGTGGAGAGCAACCAGGTCAATGACAAGGTCATTGCCGCGCTCGAGCAGAACTCCCCGCTCGGCAAGGTGCTCGCCGCCGGGCTTGCCAACCGCCACCGCTCGCGCGAGATCATGATGGAGCGCCTGGAGGACACCGGCCGCCACGTCGTGCACGACCTCGAGCGCTTCCTCAATACCCTCGGCACCATCGCCAGCATCTCTCCGCTTCTGGGGCTGCTGGGCACCGTCACCGGCATCATCAAGGCATTCAATGCGCTGCAGGCCGGCGCCGCGGGCGACCCGCGCATGCTCTCGGGCGGCATCGCCGAGGCGTTGATCGCGACGGCGGCAGGCCTGTGCGTTGCCATTCCGGCGCTCATCAGCTATCGCTACCTGCGCGGCCGCGTGGAGCGCATCGTGATCGAGATGGAGAAGGGCGCGATCAAGCTCGCCGACGCGCTCGAGGCCGCGGCGCACGATGGGGGACTCTCGGCGGCGGCGCGGGCTGAGACCCGTTCGGAGTCGCGCGCGGAGGCTGCACCCCGGCCCGACATGCTCAAGGCCGCGCGTCGATGAATCTGCGGGCACGCCGGCTCGATGAGCCGGAGATCAATCTGGTCTCGCTGATCGACGTCGTGTTGATGATGGTCGTATTCTTCATGCTCTCGAGCTCGCTCGTGGAGGAGGGGCGGGTGCGTATCCACTTGCCGCAGGCGAGCAGCGTTCCCACCGGCAAGCCGCGCGTGGAGCCGCTCATCGTCACCATCACCGAGCAGGGCAGCTATTTCGTCAATGGCCGAGAACTGATCAACTCGAGCCCCGAGACCCTGCGGGCGGCGCTGCTCAAGCAGGCGGGCACGGACCGTAGCATGCGCGTGACGATTCGCGCCGATGCGCGCTCGACGCAGCAATCCGTCGTCACCGCGATGGATGTGCTCGGCCGGCTGGGGTTCGTCGAGATCAACATCGCAACGATCAGGGGCCAGTCGGCAGGTCGGCCTTGAACGATGTGGGTAGGGTGGCACCGCCGCTGCAGACGGCGGATGCCTTCGGGACCTATCGGCGCCTGCTCGGGTATGTGCGTCGCCACGCGCTGCCCTTCGCGCTGGGTATCGCAGGCGCAGTGCTGTACTCGCTCTCCACGGCGGCGCTCGCCTGGTTCGCCAAGAAATTTGGCGACGAGGGGTTCGTCACGCATCCCGATCCGAGCATCATCAAATGGATGCCCGCGGGACTCGTTCTGCTGTTCACGCTGCGCTCGCTCGGGGACTTCGTGCAGACGTACTTCATGGGCCTGGTCAGCCGGCGCGTGGTGAGCGAGCTGCGTCAGCAGCTGTTCGAGCGAGTCCTCACCCTGCCGCTCGCCTTCTTCGACCGCAGCTCCGCTGCGACGCTGCTCTCCAAGCTCACCTATAACAGCGAGCAGGTAGGCACCGCGACCACCGATTCCATCGTCGTGCTCATCAGCACGAGCCTGCAGATCGTCGCCCTCGTAGGGGAGCTGCTGTGGTTCAACTGGCGGCTTGCGCTCCTGGCGCTTGCGCTGGGTCCGCTCATCGGCTGGCTCGTGACCAACGTCAACCGGCGCTTCCGCCGCTACAGCCGCAGGATCCAGGACTCGATGGGCGATGTGACGCGCGTGGCGAAGGAGGGTTTCGAGGCGCCGCGGCTGATCAAGGTCTACAACGCCGAGGGGCACCTGGGCGAGCAGTTCCGGGCGGCCAACGAGCACAATCGTCACTCGTTCATGCGCTTGATTCTCACGAAGGCGCTCTCGAGCCCGATCATTCAGATCATCACGGCGCTCGGTGCATCCATCGTGCTGACGTACGCGCTCTCCGAGGCGGTGCACGGACAGATGACACCGGGTGATCTGGCCGGCTTCCTTGCCGCGCTCGGCATGATGCCGACACCCTTGAAGCAGCTGGTCGGCGTGTCGGGTCCGCTGCAACAGGGGATCGCCGCCGCGCAAAGCCTGTTCGAGGTGATCGACTCCCCGCCGGAGCCGCACGGGGGTACGTATCGCGTGGGGCGAGTACGAGGCCAGGTGCAGCTCGAGGGTGTCTCCTTCAGCTACGCCTCCGGGCGGCAGGCGGCGCTGCGCGAGGTCTCCCTGAACGTGCTGCCTGGACAGCGCATCGCGATCGTCGGGCGCTCGGGTAGCGGTAAATCGACGCTCGTGAGCCTGCTGCCGCGCTTCTATGATGCAACCGCCGGCAGCGTGCGCATCGACGGACACGACGTACGCGAATACGATCTGCGCAACCTGCGCGATCAGATCGCCGTGGTCTCACAGGACGTGATCCTCTTCGATGACACCATCCGCAACAACATCGCCTTCGGGCGCGAGGTGGCTGCACAGGCGATCGAGCGTGCCGCGCAGGCTGCGCGCGTCCTCGAGTTCGCAAGTGCGCAGCCTCAGGGGCTCGATTCCCTGGTCGGGGATCGCGGCCTGCTACTCTCGGGGGGCCAGAGGCAGCGCATTGCCATCGCCCGCGCGTTGCTCAAGGACGCTCCCATCCTGATCCTCGATGAGGCCACCTCCGCGCTCGACACCGAGGCGGAGCGGCACATCCAGGCCGCGCTCGGGGAGCTGGTGCGCAACCGCACCACCTTCGTCATCGCGCACCGGCTGTCCACGGTCGAGCAGGCCGATCGAATCGTGGTGCTCGACGCAGGGCGGATCGTCGAAAGCGGAACGCACTCCGAGTTGCTCGCCGCCGACGGACTGTACGCGCAGTTGCACCGCCTGCAGTTCAGCGATTGATGACCGCGATGGAGCGGCGGCTGCTCGAGATCTGGTACCGCCCTGGCGGTGCGGTGTCGCTGCTGCAGCCCCTCGGCTGGGCCTACGGTGCGGCCATGCGCCTGCGGCAGGCCGCCTATGCGCACGGCGCGGTGCCGATCTATCGCATCGGCAAGCCCGTCGTCGTGGTCGGCAACCTCACCGTCGGGGGCACCGGCAAGACACCGCTCACGATCTGGCTGGCCGAGAGCCTGAAGGCGCGCGGGCTTGCGGTGGGCATCGTCTCGCGCGGCTACCGCCGCGCCGCGCCGCGCAGCCGCACCACCCCGAGCCTCCTCGAACGGGGCTCACGCTGGGAAGACGTCGGCGATGAGCCGCTCCTCATCCAGCAGCGCACCGGCTGCCCGGTCGTGGTGGGGGAGGATCGGGTGGCGGCGGCTCTGAGGCTCGCTGCAGAGCCCGTGGATGTGATTCTCTCGGACGATGGCTTGCAGCATCTGCGGCTGGCGCGCGACTGCGAGATCGCAGTGCTCGACGGCGCCCGTGGGCTGGGCAACGGGCGGCTGATTCCGGCAGGTCCATTGCGCGAGTCGCCCGTGCGGCTCAAGCAGGTCGACGCGATCGTCGTCAACGGAGTCGCCGAGCATGCCTCGCTCGCCTCCGGAGGACCTGTGCCCCTCGACAGGAGCCTCTGCATGAGCCTGCGGCTCGGGGCGGCGCAGCGCCTCGAAGATGGATCCTGCGTGCCGCTCGAGCGTTTTCGCTCCACTCCTTTGCATGCAGTCGCGGGCATCGGTCATCCGGAGCGGTTCTTTCGCGATCTGCGCTCGCAGGGGCTGCAGCTGATCGAGCATCCCTTTCCCGACCATCACCCCTTCTCGTCCCGGGAGCTCGCCTTCCCCGATGAGTGGCCGATCCTGATGACGCAGAAAGATGCGATCCGATGTGCGGCTCTTGCAACCTCGAGGATGTGGCTCGTTCCCGTGACCGCGACCTTCGCGGATGCGCAGGCGCGCGCGCTCCTTGATCTGGTGTCCCGCCGGATCGATGCGGCTCGAGCGCTTAAAGGGTAGAGTGAGGCCATGGACACTCGCCTGCTCGAGATTCTCGCCTGTCCGGTGTGCAAGGGCCCGTTGCAGTACCGCCGCGAGCAGGATGTTCTGGTGTGCAGGCTCGACCGGCTCGCCTATCCGGTGCGCGACGATGTGCCGGTGATGCTCGAGGAGGAGGCGCGCCAGCTCGCGGCGGACGATCCGCTGCTCGAGCGGTAGTGAGGGGGCGTGTTCCGCGTCGTAGTTCCTGCGCGCCACGATTCTGCGAGGCTGCCCGGCAAGGTGCTGCTGCGGCTGGCGGGCAAGAGCATGCTGCACTGGGTTTGCGAGCGCGCGCTGGCCTCACGTGCCGAGGAGGTGCTGGTCGCCACCGACGATGAGCGGATCGCCCGGGCGGCCGAGGCGCTGGGCGTGCAGGTGGTCATGACCTCGGTCGCGCACCCCTCCGGAACGGACCGAATCGCCGAGGTCGCCTGGCAGCGCCGATGGAAGGATGAGGACGTCGTGGTGAATCTGCAGGCGGATGAGCCGCTGATGCCTCCGGCGCTGCTCGATCAGGCGAGCGAGTTGCTCGCCGCGCACTCATGGGCACTGATTGCAACCCTCGCGAGCCCGCTCGCGAGCCTTGCCGAGCTGACCGATCCGAGCGTGGTCAAGGTCGTGGTCGGCCGGCGCAGTCAGGCACTGTACTTCAGCCGCGCTCCTGTTCCGTGGGACCGCGACGGTGCACCGTCGGGCCTTGCGAGCCAGCGCAGCTTTGCCGGTGCGCGGCGCCACATCGGGCTCTATGCCTATCGAGTGGGGGCGCTCAAGCAGCTCGCCTCACTGGCTCCCAGTCCGCTCGAGCAGCGTGAGAAGCTCGAGCAGCTGCGCGCGCTCGAGAACGGCTTGCCGATCGTCGTCGCCGATGCCATGCAGCCGCCCGGCCCGGATGTGAACACTGCGCAGGATCTCGAGGCGGTGAGCGCATTGCTCGAGGAGCATCGATGAGGAGCAATCGTGTCGGCGTATTGTTCGTCTGCCTCGGCAATATCTGCCGCTCCCCGAGCGCGGAGGCCGTGCTACGGGCCTTGGCCGCTCGCGAAGCGCCCGAGCTCGAGCTGCTGGTCGATTCAGCGGGCACCGCGGACTACCACGTGGGAAGTGAGCCTGACCGACGCTCGCGCGAAGCCGCCCGGCGCCGCGGCTACGACATGTCGGGGATGCGCGCCCGCAAGGTCGACCCGAGCGATTTCGAGAGCTTCGATCTGATTCTGGCCATGGACCGCAGCAACTGGTCGGCGCTGCGTGAGGTTGCACCCGTGGCCGCGCGCGAGCGCGTGCAACTGTTCCTGCAGTACGGGCCGGACCGCGACGTCATGGACGTGCCCGACCCCTACTACGGAGGGCCCAATGGCTTCGAGGAAGTCCTCGACCTGATCGAGGCCGCCGCGCGCGGGCTCCTGCAACACCTGCAGTCGCGCGCGCGCGCCGGCTAGCCCGCGTCCTCTCCTCCACCGGGCTCGCGTGGGGGCTCGTTCGAGGGGGCCGACGACCAGACCACATAGGGCTTGCCGGAGCGGCTCGGGCTCTCGAGCGATGGGCTGGGCTCGAAGTGGGCCAGGGTATGAGGGCTCTCACCCCCACCGCCAGCCGCAACGGGCGGTCGCTCAGGCGGTCGCTCAGGCAGTCGCTCAGGCGGTCGCGCGGCTGGCTCCGGGGCCGTGAAAGGCCGCTCGGCCGGAGCATCGGAGCGCTCCTGAAAGGCAGGAGGTGCTTCTTCCCGAGGCGCCCCGCCATTGTCTGGATGCGACGACCCGCTCGAGGTGCCCGTGGCGTGCTCGCGCATTCCCCCGCGTCGCCCACGCCGCCGGCCCCGCCGGCCGCGACGCTCACCGCGACCGCCTCGGTCGGAACGCCCCTCCCCGGAGCTGCCTTCCGCCGAGCGCTCAGCCACATCCTCGGAGAGGGCCGGTTGAGCGCTTGACCGCCCGTTGTCGGGGTGTGTGCCCGCCGCCGGGGCGCCTTGACCTGCGGCCGCGGCCGCCGGGCGCTCACTGCGGTCGTGATCGCGATCGCGCGGGCGCTCCCGATCCCGATCTCGAAAGCGCTCCCGCTCGCGCGAGCCGCCACCCTCACGCTCGTGACGCTCCGCGCCGCGTGCACCGGAGGAGTCCGAGCGATCGCGGGCCGGTCCCCTGTGGCGCCGTGAGCGATCGTAACCGCCGCGACGCCCATCGCGCTCACCGCGGCCGCCACCCCGGTCTCTGCGCTCGGCGGGGGCTGCACTCTCGCGCGGCGCGGCCGCGCCAGGCTCGGCGGCTCTGATCTGCGACTCCGAGCCGAACCACCGCTTGAAGCGCTCCCAAACGCTGGGCGGGGCGCTGGCGGGCAGGGCCGGCGCCACCGCCGGCGCAACCGGCGATGGTGCAACGGGTGCCGCAGTGGCCGGCATGATATTCGCCACCGCCGGGGCCTCCGGTGTCGGTTTCTTGGCCTCCGCGGAGGGGTCGGCGATCTCCGGCGCAGTGGGCATGAGATAGCTCACCTGCTTGTTCTCGGCCAGCTCCGCCTCATCGTCCCGTACGCGCCTGATCGAGTACCCGGGCGTCTGCATGTTGGGGTTGGGCACGATGACCAGATCCGCATCGCTCTTGTCCTCGAGCGTGCGCAGCCACTCGCGCTTCTCGTTGATGAGGTAGGTCGCCACTTCCACCGGAACCTGCGCGATGACCCGCGTGGTGCGCTCCTTGCGCACCTCCTCGCCGATCAGGCGCAGCAATGCCAGCGCCATCGACTCGACGCTGCGGATGCTGCCGATACCCACGCAGCGCGGACAGACGATGTGACTGGACTCCCCGAGCGAGGGTCGCAGCCGCTGGCGCGACATCTCGAGCAGCCCGAACCGCGATAGGCGACCGATCTGAATGCGAGCGCGGTCCATCTTCATGGCATCGCGCAGCCGATCCTCCACGTCGCGCTGATTCTTGGGCGACTCCATGTCGATGAAGTCGATGACGATGAGCCCGCCGATGTCGCGCAGCCGCAGCTGCCGGGCGATCTCGTCCGCGGCCTCGAGATTGGTATTGAGCGCCGTGGTCTCGATGTCGCTGCCGCGCGTGGCGCGCGCCGAGTTGATGTCGATCGAGACGAGCGCCTCGGTGTAGTCGATCACGATGCTGCCGCCGGCGGGCAGCTGCACCTTGTGCGCATAGGCGGACTCGATCTGGCTCTCGATCTGGAAGCGCGTGAAAAGAGCGATGTCGTCGGCGTAGTGCTTCAGGCGGCGCTGCGCCTCGGGCGGCATGAAGCGCTGCATGTATTCCTGGGCCTTCTCGAAGGCCGGCACATCGTCCACCAGGATCTCGCCGATATCGTCCGACAGGTAGTCGCGCAGGGCGCGCGTCACCGCGTCGCTTTCGCGATACACCAGAAAGGGGGCGGGCCGATCCTTAGCGGCGGCAGCGATCTGCTCCCACTGGGCGCGCAGGTTATCGAGGTCCCACTGCAGCTCCTCGACCGAGCGGCCGACGCCCGCGGTCCGCACGATCGCCCCCATCCCATCGGGGATCTGGAGCTGCCCCATGACCTCGCGCATCTGGTCCCGATCCTCGCCTTCGATGCGGCGCGAGACGCCCCCGGCACGCGGATTGTTCGGCATGAGCACGAGGAAGCGTCCGGCCAAACTCACGAAGGTGGTGAGCGCTGCACCCTTGGTGCCGCGCTCCTCCTTCTCGACCTGCACGAGCAGCTCCTGTCCCTCGGTGAGGAGCTCACGGATGTTCATGCGTCCACCCTGCCCGGGCGGCTTGGCAAAGTACTCCTTGGAGACTTCCTTCAGGGGAAGGAATCCGTGGCGGGCACTGCCGTAGTCGACGAAGCACGCCTCGAGCGAGGGCTCGACGCGCGAGATCCGCCCCTTGTAGACGTTAGCCTTCTTCTGTTCCCGGGACGGGAGCTCTATGCTGAGATCGTATAGCTTCTGGCCATCAACCAGAGCAACTCGCAACTCTTCCTGCTGAATCGCATTGACGAGCATTCTTTTCATGCGGCCCTACTGACTTGAGAGGGACCGACAAGGGGACGGCGGGAGGCCGTGCATACAGCGCGGCACAAAGGGGTAGGGGCGCCACAGTCTCGATGTTCATACAACTGAACCGCCCGTGAGCGGGCGATGCGCCGAAAACCTTCTGCTTCTCAACCGACGGCGCGCCTTCGCTCCCGCGCTGCGGGAAACGGGCGCTGCAGCCTTGTCGGCCAAACGCGATGGCCTCGATCATCGAGGACCAACTGATGAGCTTCCACAAGGTGGGGGCACAAGCGAGATGCGTGCCTACCCCTCGCCCCTGCGGGGCCCGTTACCATGGTGGCGGCGCAAGCCCCCACCCATGGGTCGTCCACCTGCGGGACGGCCCTGCAAGTATAGCGTCGAGCCCCTGTAGAAACAATATCTTACGTGGAGAAGTCCGTGGTGGTGCATGACAGCCGGGAGCGTGAGCCTGTCCGGCACATCGAAGTGAGCGAGGAGCGCGCCGGTCAGCGGCTCGATAATTTCCTCATGCGCGAGCTCGGGAATATGCCGCGAAGCAGGGTCTACCGCCTGGTGCGGCGCGGGGAGGTGCGGGTGAACGGGCGCAGGGCCAAGCCCGAGCAACGCCTGCAGTGGCACGACAGTGTGCGGGTGCCACCCGTGCGCCGGGAGGATCCAAGCGCACCGGCCACCCCCTCGGCGCAGCTTCTCCAGGGCATCGCCGCGGCGATCGCCTACGAGGATGACAAGCTGATCCTGCTCGACAAGCCCTCCGGAGTAGCCGCCCACGGGGGCAGCGGAGTGAGCTTCGGGGTCATCGAGGCCCTGCGGGCGCTGCGACCGAAGGAATCACTCGAGCTCGTGCACCGGCTCGATCGCGACACCAGCGGCTGCCTGCTGATCGCCCGCAAGCCGAGCAGTCTGCGCGTGCTGCATGCACTGCTGCGGGAAGGCCGCCTCGAGAAGGGCTATCTCGCGCTCGTCAAAGGGCACTGGAACCTCGGTCATACGCGCATCACGGCCGCTCTACGCACCGATGCGCGGCTGCACGGCGAGCGTACCGTGCGCGTGGATCCCAAGGGGAAGGCTGCGGTGAGCGAGTTTCGCCCGGTGCAGTTCTTCGGGAAGAAGGCGACGCTCGTCGAGGTGGCCTTGCACACCGGCCGCACCCATCAGATTCGCGTGCACGCCGCGCACGCAGGTCATCCCGTTGCGGGCGACGAGAAGTACGGGGATGAGGACTTCAATGGCCGCATGCGCGAGCTCGGGCTCAAGCGACTGTTCTTGCATGCCCACCGGGTGGGGTTCGATTGGCCGCAGGGTGGGCAGTTCAGCGCGAATACTCCGCTGCCGGCGGATCTGCGCAGCGTGATCGAGCGGCTTCAGGGCACCTGATAGCCCAGTCGGCGCAGCGTGGCTGCGATCCAGATGAGCGGTAAGCCGATGACCCCGGTCGGGTCTGCGCTTTCCACGCGCTCGAGGAGGCTGATGCCGAGCGACTCGACCTTGAAGCTGGCGGCACAATCGAAGGGGCGTTCCCGCGCGATGTAGCGGTCGATCTCCTCGGGCGTGAGCAGGCGGAATACCGCCCGGGTCGTGTCCAGGTGTGCAGCGCTGAAGGCCTCACGGGTGCACACGACCGCGCAGGCGGTATGAAATTCAGCGACGCCCCCGCTCATGCGCGCCAGTTGCTCCCGAGCCACCTTCGCCTCGCCCGGCTTCTCGAGGATCATCTGGCCGGTGCAGGCCACCTGGTCACTGCCGATCACGACGGCTTGCGGGTGCCGGGCCGCAACGGCATGCGCCTTGGCAGCGGCGAGCCTTGCGGCACGGGCCCGAGGAGCCTCCCCCGGGAGGTGCGTCTCCTCGACCCCCGGGGCCTCGACCGAGAAGCCGACCCCCAGCCGATCGAGCAGCATGCGGCGGTAGGCCGAAGTGGAGGCGAGGATCAACGGTGCGGGCGATGGCACGATACCGGGCGGAAACAAGGGCTTGGGACTGACTTGCTTTGACTTGCCAGGGGGGCCTACCTATCATACGCGCCCCATGTCGCAGGACTGGTCGACGCGGCGCGACATCGACCTGCTGGCCGACGAGCGAGTTTGCCTCGATTTCGTCATCCCGCTTGCGGAGTTGCCGCGCGTGCGACCGCAGCTTGCGCAACCGGACGGGCGCGCAAGCGGGCGTGTGTGCTTCGAGCCCGTGCAGGGCACACCGGTGGCGGAGCTGAGCGTCTCGGCACGGGTATCGCTCACCTGTCAACGCTGCCTTGCTCCCGTTGATTATCAGCTCGACTGCGAGGGCAGGGTGGCGATGGTGGCTGACGGGACCGAGGCGGAGCGAGCTCCCGCTGGACTCGAGACGATTCTCGCGCCCGAGCGTCGCATCAGCGTGCGGGAGCTGGTCGAGGAGGAGTTGCTGCTCGCGCTCCCGATAGTGCCGCTGCACAACGATGCGGGCTGCGCGCTGCAGGCGTTGCAGCCGAGCGGGGTTGCCCCGGAAAAGCCTGCAGGGGCCGAGGAGCGACAGCGCCCCTTCGAGCAGCTGGGCGAGTTGTTAAAGCGCGGCAGAAGCGCGCAGGACTAGACGGAGAGAAGATCAATGGCTGTTCAGAAGAGCCGCAAGACACCCTCGCGCCGCGGCATGCATCGCTCGCACGATGGCCTCGACAAGCCCGCGCTGTCGATCGATCCGCAGTCGGGCGAGACTCACTCACGCCACCGCATCACGCCCGATGGCTTCTACCGCGGCCGCCGCGTGATCGAGAAGCCGGCCGAAGCCGAAGAGCAGGAATAGGCTGCGCGACCGGGGGCGGCGCACCATGCGCTCCGCCGATCGAGCGTAGCTGTGTTGAGCATCGCCGTCGACGTGATGAGCGGCGACCGGCCACCGCACGAGCGCTTGAGTGGCACGCTGCGCGTGCTCCACGACGACAGCGACTTGCACGTCCTGCTGGTGGGCAGTCCGGAGCTGATCGACCCGGAGCTCCAGGCCCTGCCGCCTGCGTTTCGGGAGCGCGCGCACAGCGTTGCGGCCTCGCAGGTCATTGCCATGGACGAGTCGCCCCGAACGGCGGTGCGCCGCGGACGGGACTCCTCGATGCGCGTGGCGGTGAACCTCGTGAAGGAAGGTCGCGCGGCCGCATGTGTCAGCGCCGGCAACACGGGCGCCCTCACCGCGATCTCCCATTTCGTTCTCAAGACGGTGGCGCATGTCGAGCGCGCAGCCATCATGTCGGCGATCCCCTCCGCGCGCGGCCACGCGCACATGCTCGACCTCGGGGCGAACACGCAGGCCACGCCCCTGCAACTGACTCAGTTCGCGCGCATGGGCTCGATCGTCGCCCGGGATCTGTACGGCCTGGAGAGGCCGCGGGTGGGCCTCTTGAACATCGGTGAGGAGGACATCAAGGGCCACGAGATCGTGCAGGCCGCACACGCCCTGCTCACACGCGAGCCGCTCGAGTACGTGGGCTTCGTCGAGGGCGATGCGATCTTCTCCGGCGAGGTGGATGTGGTCGTCACCGACGGTTTCACCGGCAACGTCGCCCTGAAGACCATGGAGGGGCTCGCCCGGCTGATCGCGGCGCGGGCGCGCAAGGAATTCCAGGCTTCGGCGCATGCGACGCTCGCCGGTTGGATTGCGCGCCCCGTGCTGCGCCGGCTCGCTGCGACGCTCGATCCTCGTCAATACAATGGCGCTTGCATGGTCGGGCTGCGCGGCGTCGTGGTAAAAAGCCACGGTCGAGCCGATGCGACCGCCTTTGCGCGGGCGGTGGAGCTTGCCGCACACGCAGCGCGCGGCAGGCTCGCGGCCCACGTTGCGCAGGCGTTCGAGCCCTAGGAGCCTTTGTTGATCTACTCTCAAATCGCCGGCACCGGGTCGCACCTGCCGGAGAAGATTCTCACGAACTTCGACCTCGAGCGCATGATGGACACCACGGATGCGTGGATCCGCGATCGCACCGGAATCGAGCGGCGGCACATCGCGGCCGACGGCGAAACGACGGTCGATCTGGCAGAGCCGGCGGCGCGTCGCGCAATCGAGGCGGCTGGGGTGCGCCCGCAGGACGTGGATTTCATCGCCTTTGGCACCACCACGCCGGACTACATCTTCCCCAACTGTGGAGTGCTGCTGCAGCAGCGCCTGGGCTGCCGGCCCGGCTGCCCGGCGTTCAGCCTCGAGACCGCCTGCAGTGGCTTCATCTACTCCCTCGCCATCGCCGACAAATTCGTGCGTGCCGGGGAGGCCAGCTGCGCGCTGGTCGTGGGATCGGAGACTCTCTCGCGCATCACGGACTGGTCGGATCGCTCGACGGCGGTGCTGTTCGCCGACGGCGCCGGGGCGGTGGTGCTGCGTCCCGCGCAGCAGCCAGGCATCATCTCGACGCATCTGCACGCCGACGGCACCTTCAAGGACACGCTCTACTGCGAGGGCGGGGTCTCCAGGAGCAGCCCGGCGCATGGCGAAGCGCAGAAGTCACGCTTCATCCGCATGGCGGGCAGCGAGGTCTTCAAGATCGCCGTGACGAACCTCGGCAAGGTCGTCGAGGAAGCCCTCGCCGCGACCCATCTCGACCGCTCGGCCATTGATTGGCTCGTGCCGCATCAGGCCAACACTCGCATCATTCAAGCCACCGCGCGCAAGCTCGATCTGCCCATGGAGCGTGTGATCGTGACGGTGCAGGACCACGGCAACACCTCCACCGCATCCGTGCCCCTCGCACTCGATGTGGGCGTGCGCGACGGGCGCATCAAGCGCGGCGACCTCTTGTTGCTCGAGGCCTTCGGGGGCGGCGTGACCTGGGGAGCGGCGCTGGTACGCTACTGATGAGCCTTCGTGCGCGATGCGTGCACGAAAGTGCAGAGCGCCGCGCGATGAGCACGGCGCCCTGCAGATTCACATCGACTAATCGATCGGCTTACTTCGAGACCGACCGCTTGAACATGCGATCAATCTTCTCGTTGGTCGCATCGACCGCCGACTGAGCGGCCTGGGCCGCCGCCAGCGCCTGATTAGCCGTGCTCTGTGCACCGCTCGCAGCCTGGCTCGCTGCCTGCGCGGAGCTCGAAGCCTGATCCGCCGAGGCCTTCGCGGCCTGTACGTCGGACTGCAGCTTGGCCACTTGGGACTTGAGGTCCGCAATGTCGGCCTGCAACGGCTTGATGTCGGTGCAGCCCGCGAGTCCAACTAACACCGCCGCAGCTGCCAGATTCAATACGATCGCGCTCTTCATAACAAACATCCCCTTTGGGTTGTCGATTGGGAGTCCCTTTAGAGACAGGACGATGCGAAGAGGCGAGCGTAGTGCTTCCGCCACAGTCTTCGCAAGCGGCGCAACTTGATCAAATTTGGCCGCGGAATGCAACTGTTGACATCGATCCGCGTCCCTGAGCCATTCCGCCGGGCGAAACGCCTGTCGTTGCGCCGCGACAGCCGTGCGCATCGTCCTTAAAGCGCGCGCCGATCGCGTAGCATCTCTCGTGCCGCGTTGTGCCCGGGCACACCTGTGACCCCGCCGCCGGGATGACTGCCCGATCCGCACAGATACAACCCCGCCACCGGGGTGCGGTAGTCGCCGTGGCCGAGCACCGGGCGTGCGGCCCAGAGCTGATCGAGAGCCAGCGCGCCGTGAAAGATGTCCCCGCCGACCAGCCCGAAACGCTCCTCGAGGTCCAGGGGCGATAGAGCAAGCCGGCCCACGATGCTGCGCTTGAAATTCGGCGCGTACGCATCGACCGTATCGAGGATCAGATCGGCGACCCGCTCGCGCTCCACACGCCAGTCGCCTCCCTCGGGAAGCGAGTAGGCGAAGTGCTGGCAGAACAGGCTCGCGACATGGGCGCCGGGCGGGGCAAGCGTCGGATCGAGCGTGCTTGGAATCAGCATCTCGATGATCGGCTGGCGCGACCAGCCCGAGGAGCGGGCATCGAGGTAGGCACGCTCCAGATACCCGAGCGAGGGCCCGATGATGATGCCGGAGCCGAGGTGGGGGCCGGCTTCGGGGCGTGCGCTGAATCGGGGCAGCTCGCTCAGGGCGACGTTCATCCGGAAGGTCGCCGATTCGCAGCGGTAGCGCTCGATTCGAGACCGAAAGTCTTCCGGCAGATCCTGCGCATCGAGCAATCTCAGGAATAGTGTCCTGGGATTGACGTTGGCGGCGACCAGGGCGGCCTCGATGGTGGTCCCATCGGCGAGCCGCACCCCGGCAACGCGCGGGCGCTGGGCGCGGGCTTTGCCCGTGAGGATGGCGGCAACCGGTGCGTCGGTGTGAATTTGCACCCCCAGGCGGCTCGCTTCCTTCGCCATGGCCTGCGTGATGGAGCCCATTCCGCCGAGCGCGTGGCCCCACACTCCGGGCTTGCCGTTCACTTCGCCGAAGGCGTGATGCAGCAGGACGTACGCGCTCGTCGGGGCGTAGGGGCTTTGAAAGGCTCCGACGATGGCATCGAAGCCGTGCAATGCCTTCAGGGCATCCCACTTGAACCAGGCATCGAGCACCTCGCCCGCGCTGCGCGTGAAGAGCTCATGCACTTCGCGCTGCGTCTCGAGCGGCAGGCGACGCAGCGCCCGCCCCATGGAGATGAGACTCCAAAGATCGCGCGCGCCTCGCAGCCCGGCCGGTGGAGTCTTGAGCAGCAGGTCCCGCAGGTAGTGCACCACGCGGTCGAGCATGGCGTGAAAGGCCGGCAGGCGCTCCGCATCGCTCGCAGAGCGTTGTCGCACGGCAGCGATCGTGTCGGCGGCGCGAGGTCCGGCGCAGAAGGCGCTGCCATCGGGAAGTGGAAGGAAGTTCTGCACGGGCCGCTCCACGATGCGAAGCCCGTGCTCGGCCAGGCGCAGATCGCCGATGACCTTGGAGTGCAGGAGACTCACGGTGTAGCTGGCGGTGGAGTTGCGGAAGCCGGGGTGGAATTCCTCGGTGACGGCTGCGCCCCCGACCACGCCTCGACGCTCCAGCACGGTGACCTTCAGGCCCGCGCGGGCGAGGTAGCACGCGCAGGTAAGCCCGTTATGGCCGGCGCCGATGACGACTGCATCGGTACGGGTTGCAGGCGGAGGGGATCTGGATATAATCACAGTATCTGTATAAGCACACAGCGACGTGCCATGTCAGACCTCACTCCTCGTCAAACTCAAATCCTGCGCCTCATCCAACGCCACCTGATGGAAACGGGAATGCCCCCCACTCGCGCGGAGATCGCCCGGGAGCTGGGATTCCGCTCTGCCAATGCGGCAGAGGAGCACCTGCGCGCGCTCGCGCGTAAAGGGGTCATCGCGCTTCTTCCCGGCACCTCGCGCGGCATTCAGCTGAAGGACACCATTCGCGAGCAGATGGGTTTGCCGCTCATCGGGCGTGTCGCCGCCGGCAAGCCCATTCTGGCAGAGGAGAATATCGAAGCCCGCTTGCAGATCGATCCTGCGATCTTTCACCCCCGGCCGCATTATCTCCTGAAGGTCACCGGCATGAGCATGAAGGATGCGGGCATCCTCGATGGTGACCTGGTGGCCGTGCATCGCACGGCGGATGTGCGCAGCCGCCAGATCGTCGTGGCGCGCCTGGAAAATGAGGTCACCGTCAAGCGCTATCGCCAGGAAGGCTCCATCGTGTGGCTTTTACCGGAGAACAGCGAATTCGAGCCCATCCGGGTGAATCTCCAGGCCGAGCCCCTGCTCATCGAGGGGGTCGTCGTGGGGGTGGTGCGCCGGGGTAAGGCAACCGGCCTGACCTAGCCGCGCATCCTGCAGCGCGTCGCGTCGCTCTCCCCGAGATACCGGCGATGCTCGGTGATCCACGGCTCGCTTCGCTTCTCAACAACCCTGCCATCTGGCGCGGCAGCAGTGCAGCCCGTACGAGCACCGTGCCGACGGGCTTTCCGCGGCTCGATGCGCAGCTGCCCGGCCAGGGTTGGCCGCAGGTCGGGGTGGTTGAGATTCTCATTCCGCACCTCGCAATCGGTGAGCTGTACTTGGTTCTGCCTGCACTCGCATTTCTCAGCCGTCAGCCCCAAGCACGCTGGTGCGCCTGGATGGCCCCCCCCGAGGGACCCTTCAGCGAGAAGGGGCTGCGCCCCTTCCATGCCTGCGGCCCTCTCGAGCTGTTCGCGCCGGCACTCACGGCCCACGGTGTGAGCCTCTCGCGCGTGCTCGTCGTGCGCGCCGAAGCCCCGCTGTGGGCCTGCGAGCAGGCGCTGCGCTCGGGCGCGTGCGATGTGGTGCTCGCATGGGTGCGGCGCGCACCGGCGCGCTCGGTGCGGCGGTTGCAGCTTGCGACCGAGCGCGGCCGCACGCTTGCGTTCTTGTTCCGAACGCTCTCTGCGCAAACTCTGCGGGAGCCGTCACGTGCGGCTGTGCGCCTCGCGCTGCAGCCGGCGAGCGGGGGTGTTCGCCTGAAGCTATTGAAGTGTCGTGGCGGCTCGCGAGGCGATCTGCTCATCACGTTCAGCCAGGATCTCCGATGAGCGTGCGTCCCTCTCGCAAACTCGCCGAGCTGGTAGCGCCCGAGCGTCCCTCGCTACATCTCATCCCCCAGCGGCCGCTCGCGCAGCCGCGCTCTCGAGCGCACGAGCTGTGGATCGGAGCTCATTTGCCGCAGCTCGCACTCGAGGCGCTGACCGGTCCAGCGCATGCGCTTTCGGGACCGCTTGCCATCGTCGAGCAGCAGGGGCGCGCTTCGCACATCGTGGCTGCCAACGAGCAGGCGGCGCACTCCGGGGTGCGCGCCGGCATGAGCGTGGCGACCGCTCTGGCGCTTCTGCCACACCTCACTGTGAAACCCCGCGACGTGCATCGCGAGCGGGCATTGCTCGAGCGGTTGGCCCTGTGCGCGCAGCGCTTCACGCCCCGGGTGAGCCTCGAGAGGCCGGATGGTCTGCTGCTCGAGGTCAAGGGGAGTCTGCACCTGTTCGATGGTGCCGCGAAGCTGGGCGCGAGCTTTTTGGCGGCCTGCGGCGCCTGCGGCGCAAGGCCGCGACTGGCGCTTGCACCCACGCCTTGCGCCGCGCTCGCTGCGGCGCGTTTTGGCAAACCCTTCGAGGTGATGGATGCGGCACGACTCACGGGAGCTCTCGCGCCCTTGCCGCTTGCGGTGCTGCGCTGGTCGCCCGAGGCGCTCGAGCGCCTGGCCAGGATTGGCGTGCGCACGATAGGGGAGGCGCTGCGGTTGCCGCGTGCAGGATTCGCGCGTCGCTTCGGCCGCGAGATGCTCGGCGCATTGGATCGCCTGCTCGGCCGCAGTCCCGACCTGCGCACGAGCTTTCGCGCGCCGGAGCGGTTTCGCGTGCGCCGGGGATTTCTGTACGAGGTGGAAGGGCACGATGCTCTGCTCGCGGCGCTGGCTCCGCTCATCGAGGATCTCGCCCATTTTCTTCAGGCTCGCCAGTGCGGGATCACCGAGCTCGAGTGCCGGCTAGGACATCGTCATGCTCCGGTGACACCGTGCATCCTCAGGCTCGCTGCTCCTGCCGCCCATTCGCACCGTTTGCAAACGCTGCTCGCGGAGCGCTTGATGGTGCTCCCATGGCCTGAGCCCGTGCGCTCGTGTGAGCTGCGCTCCGGAAGGCTCGTGCCGCTTCCGCTCGATACGAATGAGCTCTGGCAACCCGGAGAGCACGGCGGCGGCGGCTCGCAGGCGGCCTCGACGGATCTGATCGAATGCCTGCGCGCACGTCTGGGTGTCGAGTCGGTGCATGCACTCGAGATTCATGCCACCCATCGTCCCGAGGATGCCTCGCGGGCGCAGCTTGCAATCGGCACGCAGCCGGCAACCTCTGCAGACAGGCTCGCGGGGATTGCCGCGGATAGTGCCGCGGATGGTGCTCCGCCCTGGCTTGCTTACCGCCGCCCGCTGTGGCTTCTGGCTCGGCCCCAGCTTTTACCCCAAGTCGATGGACTGCCGCAGTGGAGAGGTCCCTTGCGTTTGCTCGGCGAGCCGGAACGCATCGAGACCGGCTGGTGGGAGAACAACGAGATCGCGCGCGACTACTACCATGCCATCGACTCGAGCGGCGCCCGGGTGTGGGTTTTTCGCGAGCGCGTGAAGCCCCATCGATGGTTCTTGCACGGGATGTTCGGGTAGGGCGGCTAGCTCGCGCCGGAGGCCCGACGCATCGCCAGGTGCACGTGCTCCAGTGCTTGCGCGCGTACCTCGCCCGTTCGCACCGAAGGATCGAGCGCAGCTCCGGAGTCGCACAAATGATCGATCGATTGAAAGCGCTCCTGCAGCAATGCCCGATCGGCCGGCAATGCATTCGGCATGGCCAGCTCCAGCAGGACGAGCACCTCATGCAGCGCGCGGTATTTGAAGTAGGCGTCGAACATCTGCCGTGCCAGCTCCGGCGATGTGCGCCAGGACTTGCCGCCGAACAATTGCTGCGTCACCCGCTGCCCGGCGCCGTGGCAATCGAAGGTTTCGCACGCCGGGAATCCGCGCGCCGCGCGCTCGCCGTGAATGCTGCAGCGATCCTCGAGCAGCTGCGTGCATGGCACGTGAGCGGGCTTGTCGTAGCCGAATCCTTGCGGCGCATCGAATGCCGGAGCGACGCAGCAGAGCGCGCAGCAGCGGGCGCAATCGGCCTGTAGATACGGTGAGCGAGCGGGGATCATCCCGATGTCCTTCCTCCGGCTCTCAATGTACCTCATCCAGTAGCTCAACACGGGAGTGCCCAGGTGCGCGAGCCACCGCAGTACGCGGAGCTTCATTGCCTCACGAACTTCTCCTTTCTGCGCGGGGCCTCCCATCCCGAGGAGCTCGTCCATCGTGCGCGGCAGCTCGGCTATGCGGCACTTGCGATCACCGACCAATGCTCGGTGGCCGGAGTCGTGCGCGCTCATATGGCGGCCAAACGAGGGGGCGAGCCTACCGAGCCATCTGCCGAGATCGATGCGGCGGCGGCTTCCGCGGCACCTTTGAAGTTGCTCATCGGCGCGGAATTTCACCTCATCTGCGGCCTGAGATTCGTGGCGCTGGCCACCGATCGCCGCGCATACGGCCGGTTGTGCAACCTCATCACCCGCGGCCGTCGTGCCGCCTCCAAAGGTGAATACCGGCTCGGCCGCGCCGATATCGAGTCCTGCCTCGATCAGTGCCTCCTTCTGTGGCTGCCGAGCCTGGAGCTTGCAGGTCTTCAACCGGACCTCGCGGCCGCCTCCTGGCTGCAGGAGCGCTTTCGCGGAAACCTGTGGATCGCCGTCGAGCTGGTGCGCGATGGCGCCGATCGCGGGCGCCTGGCGGTGCTTGCCGAGCTGGGCCGCAAGCTCGATCTGCCGCTCGTGGCCAGCGGCAACGTGCACATGCACGTGCGCGAGCGCCGCAGGCTGCAGGATGCCTTGACGGCCATTCGCCTGAACGTGCCGCTCGCCGAGGCAGGCTGGCAGCTCAAGCCCAATGGTGAGCGCTACCTGCGCGAGCGCCTGCGGCTCGCCAGGCTCTATCCGCGCGAGCTTCTGGCCGAGACACTCGCGGTCGCGGAGCGCTGCACGTTCTGCCTCGATGAGCTGCGCTACGAGTATCCGCGGGAGATCGTGCCCGAGGGCGAAACACCGGCAACCTACCTGCGCAAGCTCGTGGAGCAGGGCGCGCGGCTGCGCTGGCCGCGGGGTATGCCGGACAAGGCTCGCGGCATCATCGAGCACGAGCTCGAGCTCATCGCAGATCTCTCCTACGAGCCTTACTTCCTCACGGTGTACGACATCGTCGCGCACGCTCGCACCCTCGGCATCCTGTGTCAGGGCCGGGGCTCGGCCGCCAACTCCCTCGTGTGCTACTGCCTGGGTGTCACGGCCGTGGGGCTGGAGCGCAGCGCGCTTCTGATCGAGCGCTTCATCTCCAAGGAGCGCAACGAGCCGCCCGATATCGATATCGACTTCGAGCACGAGCGGCGCGAGGAGGTCATTCAATACGTCTACGGCAAATACGGCCGGGAGCGGGCGGCGATCGCCGCGACGGTCATCATGTATCGCCCGAAGAGCGCCATTCGCGATCTGGGCAAGATCTTCGGGCTCGATGACCTGCAGATCCGCAATCTATCGCGGCTGCTGCAGTGGTGGGATCCGGGCATCACGCCGGAGCGCATTCGCGAGGCGGGCTTCGATCCCGAGAGCCCTCTTTTCAAGCGCATTCTGCAGCTTGCGCGCGAGCTGATCGGGTTTCCACGGCATCTGTCCCAGCACGTCGGCGGCTTCGTGATCTCCGCCGGGCCGCTCGATGAGCTCGTGCCGACCGAGAATGCGGCGATGCCGGATCGCACGGTGGTTCAATGGGACAAGGACGATCTGAATGATCTTGGACTGCTGAAGGTCGACCTGCTCGGCCTGGGGATGCTGAGCGCGCTGCGCCGAGCACTGGCGCTCGTCAACCAGCACCGCGGCGCACGCTGGACTCTCGGTCACCTGCCCGCGGAGGACCCGCGGGTGTACGAAATGATGTCGCGCGCCGATACCGTCGGGGTGTTTCAAATCGAGTCGCGCGCACAGATGGCGATGCTGCCGCGCTTGCGGCCGAAGGAGTTCTACGACCTCGTCATCGAGGTGGCCATCGTACGGCCCGGTCCCATTCAAGGCGATATGGTGCATCCGTACTTGCGCCGTCGGGAGGGCAAGGAGGAGGTCGTCTACCCGCGTCCGGAGGTGCAGGAGGTACTGGAGCGCACGCTCGGGGTACCCATCTTTCAGGAGCAAGTCATGCAGCTTGCGATCAAGGCGGCGGGCTTCACGCCCGGAGAGGCCGATCGCCTGCGCCGTGCCATGGCCGCCTGGAAGCGCCACGGCGATATTCATCGCTATCAGGAGAAGCTGCTGCAGGGACTGGTCGGCCGAGGCTACTCGCAGGACTTCGCGCTGCGGCTGTGCAAGCAGATCGAGGGATTCGGGGAGTATGGCTTTCCGGAATCTCACGCCTGCAGCTTCGCACTGCTGGTGTACGACTCGGCGTGGCTGAAGTGCCACGAGCCGGCAGCCTTCACCTGCGCACTGCTCAACAGCCAGCCCATGGGCTTCTACGCCCCTGCGCAGCTGGTGCGCGATGCGCGCGAGCATGGTGTGGAGGTGCGCTCCGTCCGCATCGATGCGAGCGAGTGGGAGTGCACGCTGGAGCCATGCATGGCCGAGCCGCAATCGACCGGTTCGCAGCCTGCGCTGCGCCTTGGCATGCGCCTGGTCAAGTCGCTCTCGCAGGCGGCCGCGGAGCGGATCGTGGCGGCGCGCAAAGATCGGCCTTTCAGCAGCGTTCAGGATCTCGCGCAGCGCGCCGCGCTCGATCGGGGCGACCTGGAGGCTCTCGCAGCGGCCGGGACGCTTGCGCCCTTGAGCGGCAACCGGCACCTCGCCTTCTGGGAAGTTGCAGGTACCGAGCGGCCCTTGGCCCTCGTCCCGCCCGGGACGCAGGCACCGCACGCCGATGCAGGGCGGCCGCTGCTCACTGCGCCGACCGAGCGCGAGAGCATCGCGGCGGACTATGCATCCGTGGGCTTGACGCTGGGACGCCATCCGATGGCGCTGCTGCGCGAACGGCTGCGAACCGAGCGGATCTCGACGGCCGCGGAGCTCTCCGAGTTGCCGGATGGCCGGCGGGTGCGTACCGCCGGTATCGTTCTGCTACGCCAGCATCCAACCAACGCGCGCGGTGTCACCTTCGTGACGATCGAGGACGAGACCGGTCAGGTGAATCTCATCGTCTGGCAGCAGGTGGGGGAGGCGCAGCGCCGGCCGCTGGTCGAGTCACGCTTGCTCGAGGTGCGCGGCAAGCTGCAGCGGCAAGGCGAGGTCATGCATGTCGTGGCGCACCGGCTCGTCGATCGCTCGGCACTCATCGCCGATCTTGCGACGAGCTCCCGAGATTTCCACTAGCACCGAGCCATTAGTTGATCGTGACCGCAACGCCTGTCGCATTCCCGGTGGTCACGTCGATGGCGGTAGAGACCGGCTGGCGGCTGAACGTGCCGGCGGGGTTCGAGGAGTTCCATACCCATGCTTCGGCATAGTAGATGCTCGTGGAGGTGCCTCCAGGCACGGAGGTAAACAGCGTCGCGCTACTGGAGGCAGCGCCCAGGTAGGAATCGAGCGAGGCAACCGCGACCAGTGCTCCGCCCTGCGTCAGGAGCAGCTCTCCTTTGTCGTATTTGCCTGGAGTCGTCACGCTCACGGTTCCCGAGACCGACTCGCCCGTGGAGGGCAGCGGTATGGCCGCCACGGTGAATGTCCCGCTGGTGGCGCCGGAGGAGCTGGGAGCCACCATCGTACTGAGCGGACCATTCCCGTATACGGGTGCGCTCGCCCCAACCGAGTATGCCGAGGCACCTTCCGCAGGAGTCACCGTGCTCAACGAGATGGCGCTGCCCGATGCGTAAACCCCATACTGGATGCTTGCGCTCGAGAGTGACTGCGCCGTATCGAAGGTGCCCGTGAACGGGTCGACCGGGTAGGCTTCGATCAGATAGGGAGCGGTGCTCGTATTTGGCAGCGTCTGATAGAAGCCGATCCAGGATCCCGGCGGCGATGCCGCGGCGGACAGATTCACCGCGTATGAGCTGGCCGCGGTCAGAGTGACCCCCAGTGAGGTCGCCGATCCCGAGCCTGGAGCACCGGCGGTGACCGGCACCGACTGGACGATGACGGTCTGGATGCCCGGACCGTGGATCACCAGATCGTAATCCTGGGTTGCGGCCGTGCACGAATACGCGGCACTGCTGCTGCTACTGCTGCTGTCGCTCGTGCTGGTCGCGGTACTGGTGCTGCTGCAGGGCAGCGGATAGAGCACGAAGGTCCCACTCGACTGCAGCGGCACACTTGCGACGATGAGGTTCTGCGTGCCATTGCTCGTCTCGGCCGTGACCTGGATGCCACCGATGCCCGTGGCAGGCAGCCCCGACACGTCCACCTGTCCCTCGATCATGCCGACCTCTGACAGGTTGTAGCCCGAGAGGTGGGGGATGAGCACGAACCCCGAGTTCCCGTTCACCGTGTATGGCACCAGATCGCGCGAGGCATCGAAATCCACGGCGACGTAGCTGGTGGCTGCCGAGGTGCCCAGTCCCGAGGCCGTACACGTGCCCGTGACCGGGCTGTACACCTGGTCGTAGGAGCACTCGGCCGAAGCTGCGGTGCCCGTCGAGGTCGCGATGCAGGAGCCGGTCGTGGCATCGTACGTGGTTCCATAGGCGCAGGAGCTGGAAGACACGCCGCTGGTCGTGCCGCCGATGCCGCTGGTCGTGGTCCCGAGCAGGCTGTCCGTCGAGCCCCCGACCTGGACGCAGGTGCCGATCAGCGAGTCGTAGAAGCTGCCGGTCGTACACTGCGAGGCGGTTTGCGTTCCGTATTCGCAGGTGCCCGAGCCGGTCGTGTCGAGCCCGCTGCCCTCCGAAGAGGACGAGGTCGCCGCACAGGCGATCGCGGCGAGCGTCGCCTGCTCGGCGCTCTCGATCGTGAGGCTGACCGGGAACGTCACGCCCTGCGCCGAGTTGGGCACCTGCAAGGGCACGCGATGCGAGGTGCCGCTTGCATCGATGTAATCGACCTCGTCGTTGTAGAGCGCGCCGGCATTCGAGGCCGAGCCGGTCAGCGCCACGTTCGAGTCGGTGAGCACCAGACGCATCTGGGCATAGGTGCCGCCGCTCAGGGAGAGGCTGCTCGCAAACTGGGCGAGCGCACCGTTGGTGACGGCCGCCAGGTCGATCGTCTGCGGGGAGGAGAGCGTGAAGGACTGCCAGCCGCTGTCGGTGGGACCCGCAGTGGCGCTGGTGTTGAAGGCGACCTGCTTGAGGGTCACCCACACGTGCGAGTACGCGGCCGGCACATTGGCGCCGGTGGAGACGGTGGCGCTTGGCTGACAGGCGGCCAGCCCGATGCATGCCAGAGCGGCCAGTGCCACACGGTGCCGAAACGCTGGAAGCTGCAGCAAGCGGGTGATCAAGCCGACTCTCCCTTGTCTGCGAATCGCGTCACTGCCGACTTTCAGACCAGGCCAGACTACGCCAGCGCCGCGCGCGAGTCGATCCACAGGATGTTGGAATTGCGTTGCAAACTGTGTCTCGACCTTATGTCCGCGGGCGCTTGCGTCCAGCCTTGTCGGAGGAGTCGCCATCGCCGATATCGTAGTCGTCGAAGTCGCTCGTCAACTCGGCCGTGCGCTTCTCCTCGAGCAGTTTCTCCAGCCGCCGCCAGGGGGGATCCCCGCTGCGCACGCCGCGCCGCTTGGCGAGGTCGAGATCCTTGATGACCTGGTCGAGGTCGACATCCGCTTCCTCGCTGACCGGCTCGTCGGCATCTTCGTCTTCGAACTCGTCCGATTCGGGCTTCTCGCTCATGACCGTGAAGCATCCAACGCGGTGGTGTTTTGCGGTAGGGAGTTTGTCCGGACTCGTTGTCGTATCGATGACGGCGCGAACTTAATTCCTCTCGCGAAACTTCGCAACGTCCTGCATCGCCGCTCCTAGCGAATGAGGTCGTTCATCTCGAAGATCGGCAGGAGCATGGCAAAAACGATGCCCATCACGAACATGCCCATCAGCACGATCAGCATCGGCCCCAAAAGCCCCACCAGCGCCGTGAGCAGACCGTCGAGCTCGCGCTCCTGGCTCGCTGCGGCCCGCTCGAGCATGTTCTCGAGCTCCCCGCTCGACTCGCCGCTGGAGATCAGGTGCACCGTCATGGCAGGGAACAGCCGGCTCGCGGCGAGGGAGCGGCCGATCGGAGCCCCTTCGCGCACGCGCTGCGAAGTCTCGAGGATCGCATCGCGCATCGGCACGTTGGTGACCACCTCGCTCGAGATCCTGAGCGCCTCGAGCACCGGCACGGCGCTCGCACTCAAGATGCTCAGCGTGCGCGTGAAGCGCGCCGTGTTGAATCCGCGCACGAGCTTGCCCATCACCGGGAGCGTGAGGAGGATGCGATGAAAGCGCCGGCGGGGCCCGGGCTGGCGCAGCCAGCGCGCCAGCAGCACGAAGACGACCACCGCCACGATGAGCAGGACCAATCCGTATGAGCGGAAGAAGCCGCTGACGGCGATCAGCACGCGTGTGATGAGCGGCAGCTGCGCATCCTTGGATTGGAAGACCGCGACCACCTTGGGGACCACATAGGCGAGCAGCCCCGAGACGATCGCAAAACACATGACGCTCAACACGATGGGATACAGCATCGCGCCCAGGATCTTCTGGCGCATCTCCTCCCGGCTCTCGGTGTAGTCGGCCAGCCGCTCGAGCACGTTGTCGAGGTGGCCCGACTGCTCGCCGGCTGCGACCGTTGCGCGATAGATCTCGGGGAACACGCGTGGAAAGTCTGCAAAGCCCGCCGCGAGGGTGTGCCCCTCCATCACCTTGGAGCGAACGCCGAGGACGATGCTCTGCACGCGGGGCTTCTCGGTCTGCTGCGATACCGCCAGCAACGCTTCCTCGAGCGGCAGGCCGGCGCGCACCAGGGTTGCAAGCTGCCGTGTGACGAGCGAGAGATCCGCAGCCGACACGCGCCGTGCAAGGCTGAAGCCACGCTTCTGGGTCGCGGCCTCCTTCTGCGCGACTTCCGTGACGGCGACCGGTAGCAGCTGCCGCTCGCGCAGCAGCTGGCGGACCTGGCGCGCAGTGTCACCCTCGAGGATGCCCTTGCGCTCCCGGCCGCCGTGGTCGAGCGCTGTGTATTCGAATGCACCCATGTCGATCGCGCTTCTTGGGACCTACCGCCCGCGTTGCGACTGCCTCAATCCTCGCGAGTGACTCGCAGCACTTCCTCGAGCGTCGTCTCACCGCGCAACACCTTCGTGCGGCCATCGTCGCGGATGGACGGCGTATGCGTGCGCGCGTAGCGCTCGAGATCGTGCTCGGCGGCGCCGTCGTGAATCATGGTCCGCATGGTGTCATCGACGATCACCAGCTCGTAGATCCCGGTACGGCCGCGATAGCCCGTGCCGCCGTCGCGTCCTGGACGATACAGCGTGGGGGAGGGCTCGCCTGCCCGCAGATTGAGCAGCCGCCGCTCGTACTCGCCCGCCTGGAATGGCTGGCTCGTCTCGGGGTTCAGCACGCGTACCAGACGTTGCGCGAGCACGCCGATGAGGCTCGAGGACAACAGGAACGGCTCGATGCCCATGTCGCGCAGGCGCGTGACCGCGCCAACCGCGGTGTTGGTGTGCAGCGTCGAGAGCACCAGGTGACCGGTGAGACTTGCCTGCACCGCGATCTGCGCCGTCTCGAGGTCGCGGATCTCACCGACCATCACCACGTCCGGGTCCTGACGCAGGATGGCGCGCAGGCCGCGAGCGAAGGTCATCTCCACCTTGGTGTTGACCTGCATCTGCCCGATGCCGTCGATGTAGTACTCGATGGGATCCTCGACGGTCATGATGTTGCGCGTGTGATCGTTCAGGCGCTCGAGCGCCGCATAGAGCGTCGTGGTCTTGCCCGAGCCGGTGGGGCCGGTCACGAGCAGGATTCCATGGGGCTTGAAGATGAGCTCGTCGACCAGCTTCTCGGTCTTCGGGTCCATGCCGAGCGAGGTCAGATCCAGCCGTCCGGCCTGCTTGTCGAGGATACGCAGCACCACGCGCTCGCCGTGGCCGGAGGGGACGGTCGAGACACGCACGTCCACTGCGCGGCCCGCGATCCGCAAGCTGATCCGACCGTCCTGTGGGAGGCGCTTCTCGGCGATGTCGAGCTTCGACATGACCTTCACGCGCGAGACGACGAGCGGGGCGACGGCACGCTTGGATTGCAGCACCTCGCGCAGCACACCGTCCACGCGAAAGCGCACCACCAGACGATTCTCGAACGGCTCGATGTGGATGTCGGAGGCATTCTCCTTCACCGCCTGGGTCAGCACGGCGTTGATCAGGCGGATGATCGGAGCGTCATCCTCGCTGTCGAGGAGGTCGGCCTGCTCGGGCAGCTCCTGAGCGAGGTGAGCAAGATCGGTGGTGTCCTCGATCCCCTCGACCGCCTGCATGGCATCCGAGCCTGCCTCGTAGGACTGCCGCAGCAGCGCATCGAAGGAGGCCTCATCCACGCGCTCGATCCTGAGCGGCACGCGCAGGAACCTGCGAACCTCGGCGAGCGCCAGCGGCGAGGCGCCGGTTCGATAGGCGCACTCGGCATAGCCATCCCCGATCGCCCGCACGAGCACACCGTGGCGCTTGGCGTAGGCAAAGGAAAGCCGCCGTTCCTGCGGGGCGGCGGCGCTCGCGGTGAGGCCGCTCCCGCCGTGGCCGTTGACGGTGTCCGCAACAGGCGACGCGGCGCCGGCGACATCGTTCACGGAGGAGTCCCGCTGCTGCTCGACGACGAGGAGGAGGACGAGGACGAGGACTGCGAGGAGCTGCCTTGCCGATGCTCTTCCTCATGCTGCGCCGCGCGCTGCTTGTCCTGGGCGTTGACCGGAGCCTCATGCTCGGTGCTCTTCGGCGGCACCGGCGGAATGGTCGTGAGGTCGCAGCAACCCTTGAAGTTCGAAGGCGCGGCACCCTTCGGGGGCGCGGGAAGCACCGATGAGTTGGCCCCCGGCACCAGCGGCAGGACCTCCTTGCCGCCCACCTGCTTTTGCTGATTGCGGATGAAGTCGTACTCCCGGTCGGTCGCCACGGCCGACTCGCTGTCATCTCGCAGGATCTGCGCCCGGATGAAGATCATCAGGTTCTTCTTCTGGATGGTTCCCTGGCGATCCTGAAAGAGCTGTCCCAGCAATGGAATGTGCGACAGCAGCGGTACACCGGTCGTGTTGCGGTCGTATTCGTTGCTGATGAGTCCGCCGATCACGAGGATCCCGCCATCCTCGATCAGCACCTCGGTGTTCACGGTGCGCTTCTGCGTGGTGGGGTTCACTGTGCTGCCCGACTGACCCTGAGCCTGCAGCGTGCTCGTCGGGATGACGCTCGAGCTCTCGATGTCGATCTTGAGGATCAGATTGCTGTTGTTGATGTTCGGGGTGATCTTGAGGATCGTTCCCACCTCTTCGTTCTGAATCGTCTGGAACGGAGTGACGGTCCCATTGCTCACCGTGCTGGCGTTCGTGTACTGACCGGTGACGAAGGGCACCTGCTCCGCCACCTCGATCTTGGCTTCCTGGTGGTCCATCGTGACCGTGGAGGGTGTCGCGATGATGTTGGAGTCGTCGCTGCTTTGTAGCGCACGCAGCATGGCGGCAAAGCTGACACCGGTCTTGGCGATGCGTCCCAAAGCCACCGTCGTGCCGTTGACGAGCCCCGATGAGGGAATGCTCGTCGGATTGAGCACCCCTTCGGCGAGATCGACCAGGCTCGCACCCCCGACCGGCGTGAGGAACGTGGCGCCCGGAATCGTCGAGCCCTTGGAATAGATCGCCCAGTTCACGCCGAGCTCGGTGGATTTGTCGAAGTCGACGTCCACCACGATCGCCTGCACCAGGACCTGGGCGCGCCGGATATCGAGCTGATCGACGATCGACATGACCTGCTGCATGGTCTTGGGCGGGGCCGTGATGACGAGCGCATTGTTCTGCTCGTCCGCCCAGATCTGCGTGTCGTGACCGGCCGCCCCGCCGCTTGAGGTGGATCCCGCCCCGCCGCGGGCGCCCGCCGCAGCCTCCTCCAGCCCGGTGATCTGCTCCTTGAGCTTCGGCGCAAGCTTGGTCGCGTCCTCGTATTTCAAGTAGACCACTTGCGTGTCGCCCTCGCGTCCTCTGCGCGGGCTGTCGAGATTGGCGATGAGCGCCTTGACGCGCAATCGAGCGTTGCTATCCCCGCTCAAGAGGATGCTGTTGGAGCGCTCATCGGGGACGATCTTCAGCGGGGTTCCACCCGCCTCGCCCGCGCCCTGGCCCTGATACAGCGAGCTGACCACGCGCGCCACGTCGGCGGCGGAGGCGTTCTGCATGGGAATCACATCGACGGCGGAGGTGTCCGTCTCGTCGATGCGCTCGATGATGTGCATGATGCGGCTGACGTTCGCCGCCCGGTCGGAGATGATGAGGATATTCGCCTGCTGGTAGGCCGCCAGATGGCCCTGCGTGGGAATGAGGGGGCGCAGGACTGGAACCAGCTGCGCGGCGCTCACATTGCGCACCTGCACAACCTGCGTGACGATCTCATCGGAGGTCGAGCTCACGTGGTCGGGCAGATCGATGCCCGGCATGTAGCGCTCGGTCACATCCGGGATGATCTTGACGGTATTGGCGGCAGCAGGTGCCGCCATGAAGCCGTGAACCTGCAGGATGGCGAGAAAGGTCTGATAGAACGCATCCGGCGACAGCGGAGTCGAGGAGTACATCGTGACCTGCGCGCGCACGCGCGGGTCGAGGATGAAGTTCTTGTGAGTGGCCATGCTCACCGCTTCGGCGATCTGGCCGATATCCGTATCCCGGAAATTCGGAGTGATGAGCACACCGGTCGACTGCGCCGAGGCAACCGCCACGACAGCCAACGCGGCACCGCAGCACAGGACGGCTCGGCAGGCGGTAGGCAGCAGTCGAATGAGAAGTCCGGTTGATTTCATCAATACAGTCCCCCGTTGCGCATCGTGCGCGCGCCCAATCGGCGCCCTAGGGCCCCGGTCCCCCCGCAGGGCCGGGCGGGACCATACCGCCGGCTCCGGGTGCCCCGCTGAGCTGGTCAGCCTCCGAGGCGATCGCGGACATATTCAGTGTCAGATCTTGCTGCCGTCCGTTGCGCATGACTGTGACGTGCGCCTCGCTCGAGGAGCTCAGTGTGTGAAAAATCTCCTCGCCCCGTGCCGGATCGTCGAGCGGTGTGTTGTTGATCGCGATGACCAGATCGCCAGGCCTCAGGCCCAGGCTGAGGAACGCCTGGCTGTTGCGACCGGGATAGACGCGATAGCCCCGTTGCTTGCCGTCGGCGAACACCGGCTGGGGACGCATCACATCGGCGATGATGGAGGGATCCTCGCTGATCGCGCGGCGCACGCGCTCGAAGGAGTTTTGCGGCACATTGTTCACCAGCGGCCCGGCGCCTCCAGCGAACTTACGCGGCAACGCCAGAGTTTCCAAGCGTCCAGCGCGATCGAGCAGCACACGGTCGTCGTACACCGCGTGAAGACGGGCACCGCCGGGCACATTGTCTCCGACTGCATACACCTTGGCCTGCGTGGCGCTGGGTCCGAGTATGGCCAGGCCGTCCTTGGGCTGGTTCACGGCGATGGTGCCCGTCAGGACCAGCGCCATCGTGGTTTGGGGGGCGCTGGTCGCGCCGGCCGCGGGTGCCTCGACCGGAGCCGCCCCGAAGAGGTGTCCGGCCGCAATGGCGGCCACATCCACCGGAGGGGCCTGCGGCGCCGCTGCCGTGACCTGAGCGGGCGCCGGTGCGGAGGCCGTTCCGGCCAGGCGCGTGAGGATGATCGCCGCCTGGGCGCCCAGCGCGATCGCGAGTACCCACGTGGCAATGCGCGAACCGCGCGACCTGAGCACTGCGGGCCACCCCGTGCGCGTGGCGAGCGAATCGAGCCAGGAACCTGCAGCGTTCATCGAGAGGTGCGCCCCAAGGTCGGTTGCGCGCAATCATACGAGCGCGGTGCTTTGGCTCTCAAGCAATTGTTTTGCAATTGGTTTCCTGGCGCTCATTTCCGGCGCCGACGTGGCTCTTGTGTTGGCGTTTGGCGACCCCTATAAAGACAGGATGCCTGGTTCGGATCCGCATCCTGTCCGCCCCGATACCGGCGTAGTCGTCGAGGAGTCGCGGCCCGAGGTCAAACAGCCGCCACTGTACCGAGTCATTCTGCTCAACGACGATTACACTCCCATGGAGTTTGTCGTGGATGTGCTCGAAAAGTTCTTCGCCATGAACCGACCGACTGCGACGCGCATCATGCTCGAGGTGCATACGAAGGGTAAGGGTGTCTGCGGGGTCTTCACATACGAGATCGCGGAAACTAAGGTTGCGCAGGTGACCACCTATGCGCGCGACCATCAGCATCCCCTGATGTGCACCCTGGAGGAGGCCTGAAGGTGGAGTTGCGGCCCAATGAACGGATGAGTTGGAGTTAACGTGCTGTCCAACGAGCTTGAATACTGTCTCAACGATGCGTTTCACCAGGCGCGCGAGGCGCGCCACGAGTACCTGACGGTCGAGCATCTGCTGCTGGCCATCATCGACACCCCCAAGGTGCGCGAGATCCTGCGTGCCTGCGGAGCCGACCTCGCCAAGCTCAAGCAGGAGTTGAAGGACCATCTCGATCAGTCCACTCCGCGCCTGGAGGAGTCCGAGGAGCGCGAGGTGCAGCCCACGTTGGGCTTCCAGCGAGTGCTGCAGCGGGCCGTCTTCCACGTGCAATCGAGTGGCAAGAAGGAGGTTGGCGTCGCCAACGTGCTGGTTGCCATCTTCAGCGAGAAGCAGAGTCACGCGGTGTACCTGCTCAACCGCCAGCACGTCGCGCGGCTCGACGTGGTCAACTACATCTCGCACGGTCTATCGAAGATCGCGGAGGAGAAGACCGACAAGGAGGAGAGCAGCGCCGAGACCGAGCGCGATCCCGAGGGCGGCAGCGCGCTCGAGAAGTACACGACGAACCTCAACCGGATGGCGCAGGAGGGCCGCATCGATCCGCTCATCGGGCGCAAGCTCGAGGTCGAGCGCACGATCGAGATCCTGTGCCGGCGTCGCAAGAACAATCCTCTCTACGTGGGGGAGGCCGGTGTCGGCAAGACCGCCATCGCCGAGGGCCTCGCCCGGCTGATCGTCGAGGGCAAGGTGCCCGACGTGCTCTCCGATTGCGCGATCTATGCGCTCGACATGGGTGCGTTGATCGCCGGCACCAAGTACCGCGGCGACTTCGAGAAGCGTCTGAAGAGCGTGATCACCGAGCTCAAGAAACAGCCCGGAGCGATCCTCTTCATCGATGAGATCCATACAGTGATCGGTGCGGGCGCCGCCTCCGGAGGCGTCATGGACGCCTCCAATCTGATCAAGCCGGTGCTCACGGCGGGGGAGATCCGCTGCATCGGCTCGACCACGTATCAGGAGTATCGCGGCATCTTCGAGAAGGACCACGCGCTCGCACGTCGCTTCCAGAAGATCGACGTGACCGAGCCCTCCGTGCAGGAGACCATCGAGATCCTGCAGGGGCTCAAGACGCGCTTCGAGGAGCACCACGCGATCAAGTACGCCGACGATGCGCTCAAGGCGGCCGCCGAGCTGGCCGCACGGCACATCAACGAGCGCCATCTGCCGGACAAGGCGATCGACGTGGTGGACGAGGCCGGTGCGCGGTTGCGGCTGAAGCCGATCGCCGAGCGCGAAGAGACCGTCGAGGTGCGTCACATCGAGGACGTGGTGGCGCGCATGGCGCGCATTCCCGCCAAGAGCGTCTCCACATCCGACCGCGAGGTGCTGAAGAATCTCGAGCGCAACTTGAAGCTCGTCATCTTCGGACAGGATCGCGCCATCGAGGCGCTCGCCGCCTCGATCAAGATGTCGCGCTCCGGGCTCGGGGATCAGCGCAAGCCCGTGGGCAGCTTCCTGTTCGCAGGGCCCACGGGGGTGGGCAAGACCGAGGTCACGCGCCAGCTCGCGATCACCATGGGGATCGAGTTCGTCCGCTTCGACATGTCGGAGTACATGGAGCGGCACACGGTCTCGCGCCTGATCGGAGCACCGCCGGGCTACGTGGGCTTCGATCAGGGGGGCCTGCTCACCGAGGCGATCACCAAGCATCCCCATTGCGTGCTGCTGCTCGATGAGATCGAGAAGGCTCATCCGGATGTGTTCAACCTGCTGCTGCAGGTCATGGACCACGGGACGCTGACGGACAACAACGGTCGCAAGGCCGACTTCCGCCACGTGATCATCGTCATGACCACCAATGCGGGGGCGCAGGAGATGAATCGCCCCTCGATCGGGTTCACGAACTCCGATCATGCGACCGATGGGATGGAGGCCGTTCGGCGCATCTTCTCCCCGGAGTTCCGCAATCGCATCGATGCAATCATCCAGTTCGCCTCGCTCGATGCGCCGACCATCGAGCGGGTGGTGGAGAAGCTCCTCCTCGAGGTGGAAATGCAGCTCGAGCAAAAAGGGGTCAGCCTCGTGCTGGACGATGCGGCCCGGCGCTGGATCGCCGAGAAGGGCTACGACCCGAAGATGGGCGCGCGACCCATGGCGCGAATCATCCAGGAGCACATCAAGCGCCCGCTCGCCGAGGAGCTGCTCTTTGGGCGATTGGCGAGCGGCGGGCAGGTGCGCGTCACGGTGTCGAAGGATGGCAGCAAGCTCGAGCACGAATGCTCGCCGGCGCAGCAGGAGGTGCCGGCCTGAGCCGCACCAGGACGGTGCGTGCGCGCCGCTACGCTCTCAGCGTCCTCGGTAGGTGATTCGTCCCTTGCTCAGGTCGTAGGGGGTCATCTCCACCGTGACCTGATCGCCCGTGAGGATGCGGATATAGTTCTTGCGCATTTTTCCAGAGATGTGGGCGGTAACGACGTGGCCGTTCTTGAGCTTCACCCGGAACGTCGTATTGGGCAAAGTCTCGACGACTTCGCCTTCCATCTGGATCGCGTCTTCTTTGGACATGGGGGCGCGCATTCTGCATAAACCCCCGCGGCAATGCAATTTGCGCGGAGGAAACGCCTCAGAGGCTTGCCGGCGCGACGTGCTGCCGCAGCAGGCTCTGGAAGTGCGATCGGGCGATCAGCCGGCTTCCCAGACTCTGCAGGTGCCTCGAGGGTAGCTGACAGTCGATGACCGCAATCCCTTCGGCGCGACAGAACTCCACGAGCCGCGCCAGGGCCACCTTGGAGGAATCGGGCTCCCGGCTGAACATCGACTCGCCGAAGAAGACTGCACCGAGCCGTACGCCGTAGAGCCCCCCGACCAGGCGCTCGCCCCGGTAGCTCTCGAAGCTGTGCGCGAAGCCGCAGTGGTGCAGTTCGAGGTACGCGGCGCGCATCTCCGGGGTGATCCAGGTGCCCGGGCTGGCCGCCCGGGGCGCGGCGCATCCCTGGATCACTGCTTCGAAGTCCCGATCCACGAACGTCTCGAAGTCCTTGTTGCGCAGGGTCTTCGCCAGGCTGCGCGAGCAGTGAAACTCCTCCGGGAACAGCACCGCCCGTGGGTCCGGCGACCACCACAGGACCGGCTGGCCCGGCGAGTACCACGGGAAGATGCCGCGGCGGTATGCCGCGAGGAGTCGGGCGGGGGAGAGGTCCCCCCCGGCTGCGAGCAGTCCCTGGGGCTCATCGAGTGCGCGCTCCAGTGGCGGAAAGCGCTCCGGTGCATCCTGGGGGGACAGCCACGTGATGGTCTTCATCGCGGCGGATCCTCGCCCAGGCCGGTCCCGCGGTCGCGGTAGGGTACGTGGGCGCGAACCTCCTCCGCATAGGCATCGATCGCCTCGCCCTCGCGCGCCAGATACTGGCGGATGGCCTCCCGAAAGCGTGCATCGGTGATCCAGTGCGCCGACCAGGTCATCGTCGGCTCGAATCCCCGGCTGACCTTGTGCTCGCCCTGGGTGCCGGGCTCGAAGCGTTTGATGCCCCGCTCGATGCAGAACTCGATGCCCTGGTGGTAGCAAGCCTCGAAATGCAGGCTGTGATAATCGGCATCCGCGCCCCAGTAGCGCCCGTACAGGACCGCGGGGCTCCAGAAGAAGATGGCCGCGGCGACCGGTTTGCCGGCGCGCAGGGCAATCTTCACCATCAGCGCCTCTCCGAGCGTACGGGCGATCTCGGCGAAGAAGGCGCGGCTCAAGTACGGCTCGTGGCCGTGGCGCAGGAAGGTGTCGCGATGAAAGCGGTAGACCTGATCGAGCAGCCGGGCATCGAGCTCGGGGCCGAGCTTGGTGTCGAAGATGATACCCGCCTCGGCGACGCGGCGGCGCTCGCGGCGCGCCTTCTTGCGCTTCTCCGCCGTGAAGGTCTCGAGGTACTGCTCGAAGCTCGCGTAGCCGCGGTTGGTCCAATGGAACTGGCAGTCGCGCCGGGTGAGCCAGTGCCCGCGCTCGAGCACGCTGCGATCGGCCTCCTCGAGAAACAGCGCGTGCACGGAGGAGAGCCCCCCATCGCGCGCCCGGGCCTCGATGGCGGCAACGAGCCGCTCGCGCGCGTGCGCCCCATCCAGGTCATCGCGCACGAGCAGCCGCGGACCGGTCGCCGGCGTGAAGGGCAGAGCGACGGTGAGCTTCGGGTAGTAGCGTTGTCCGAGGCGCATGTACGCCTGGGCCCAGCTGAAGTCGAACACGAACTCCCCGTAGGAGTGTGATTTGACGAAGGCGGGTGCGGCGGCGGCAAGCCCCCGCGCATCGCTGAGCGTGATGTAAGAGGGCGCCCAGCCCACCTCGTCCCCTACGCAGCCGGTGTGCTCGAGCGCACCCAGGAACTCGTGTCGCAGGAAGGGCATCTGCGCCCCCTGCAGGGCATTCCACTGCTCGCGATCAAGCTCATCGATGCTGCGTACGATCCGTGTTTTCATCAGGACGCGGGCAAATCAAGGCTCTCGAGATAGCGATCGGCATCGAGCGCCGCCATGCAGCCGGAGCCGGCCGAGGTGACCGCTTGACGATAGACGTGATCGGCCACGTCGCCTGCGGCAAACACTCCGCGGACGCTCGTCGCCGTGGCCTCGCCCTCGAGCCCGCTCTTCACGAGGATATAGCCGTTACGCATCGCGAGCTGTCCCTCGAAGATGGCCGTATTGGGGGAATGTCCGACGGCGATGAAAGCTCCCGTGACCGGCAGCTGCGTGAGGCCCGCGTTCACCATCGAGCGAACCGCAAGTCCGGTGACGGCCTGCCCGTCCCCGAGGATCTCCTCCACGACATGGTTCCACAGAATGCTCACCTTGCCGGCGCGCTCGCGCTCGATGAGCTGCTGCTGGAGGATCTTCTCGGCACGCAGCCGATCGCGCCGGTGCACCAGGGTCACGTGGGATGAGATATTCGAGAGGTACAGCGCATCCTCGACCGCGGTATTGCCGCCCCCCACGACGGCCACGCGCTGACCGCGAAAGAAAAACCCATCGCAGGTCGCACACGCCGAGACCCCGCGGCCCCGATAGGCTTCCTCCGATGCAAGGCCCAGGTATTTCGCTGTGGCGCCCGTTGCGATGATGAGCGCATCGCAGGTGTAGCGGCCGGCATCGCCGGAGAGCTCGAAGGGGCGCTGCGAGAGCCCCACCGTGTGGATGTGATCGTTGACGATCTGCGTATCGAAGCGCCTGGCGTGATGCAGCATGCGCTCCATCAGCGCCGGGCCCTTCAGCCCCTCGACATCTCCCGGCCAGTTGTCCACGTCCGTCGTGGTCATGAGCTGTCCGCCCTGCTCAAGACCTGTGATGAGCAGCGGAGCGCGATTGGCGCGCGCCGCATAGATTGCCGCGGTATAGCCTGCCGGCCCCGAGCCGAGGATGATCAGCCGGCTGTGCACTGATTTCGCCATGTATAATGGGGTCCCCGAGCGAACCGAGCTCCTGTACCCAAGGGATCTTGAGCGCTGGCGTCGATAGTATCGCGCCGAGCGAGCCGTGCTGACAAAATTGCCGCGGGCAATTTCCACAGCGATAGCTGCCCGAAGGGCCGAGGCGCAGGGATGGAGCCAAGCAACCGGAGAAGGGTCAATTTTGGCTGATTCGACTGCGCGGGGAACCGCGCGATTCAGCGAGTCCGTCAGCCGCGGTCTGCGCGAAAGCGCGGCCATCGCGCTCGCCGTCGTGGCGGTCGTGTTGCTCGCAGCGCTCGCGAGCTACCACTCCGAGGATCCCGGATTCTCCTCCTTCACCGGCAGCCCGGTGGTGCACAACCGCATCGGACCGGTCGGTGCGTGGGTCGCGGACACGCTGTTCTTTCTGTTCGGCCGGCCCGCATTTCTCTTCCCGGTGATCATCGGCATCGCGAGCTGGGTGGTGTTTCGCAACCGCAACCGCAGCGAGCGAGCCTCACGAGCCAATACCACCGTGCGCACGCTCGGATACCTGCTCATCGTGCTGACGAGCTGCGGCCTCACCACGCTGCACTGGGATCCGGGGTCGCTGCGCGAGACTGCCGGCGGTGTGATCGGTATCGAGATCGGGCGCGGTCTCGCCTCCGGACTCAACGATCTTGGGGCGACGCTGCTGCTCATCGCCGCCTGGATGGCGGGCGTGTCGCTGGCCTTCGGGGTGTCCTGGCTCACGATCATGGATCGCATCGGCGGCGGTGCCTGGCAGGCAGTCGGTTGGGCGCGAGCGCGCTGGTCCACCCGGCGCGACCTTGCCGCGGGACGCGAGCGGCGCCAGGCCCGCAAGGAGACGATCGAGACCGAGCAGAGAAGGGCCGCCGCTCGCCCGCCGCCGCGCATCGAGCCGGCCGCGAGCGTGGTGGAGAAGAGCGAGCGCGTGGAGAAGGAGCGGCAGGTCCCCTTGTTTGATGCGCCGAAGTCGAACGAGCTGCCTCCGCTTCAGCTGCTCGACGACCCGCCCGTGCAAGAGCCCTCCTATTCTCCGGAGGCGCTCGAGGCCATGTCGCGCCTGGTGGAGATCAAGCTGCGCGATTTCGGAGTCGAGGCGGAGGTCGTGGCGGTGCAGCCCGGCCCCGTCGTTACGCGGTTCGAGCTGCGCCCGGCGCCGGGTATCAAGGCCAGTCAGATCACCGGGCTCGGAAAGGATCTCGCCCGTGCCCTCTCGGTCATGAGCGTGCGCGTGGTCGAGGTCATCCCCGGCAAATCCGTCATGGGTTTGGAGATTGCGAACGAGAAGCGCGAGCTGGTGACCCTCGGGGAGATCGTGCGCTCCAAGGCGTACGACGACATCCATACCCCGCTCGCTCTGGCGCTCGGCAAGGACATCGGCGGTCAGCCGGTCGTCGTGGATCTTGCGCGCATGCCGCATCTGCTCATCGCCGGAACGACGGGCTCGGGCAAGTCGGTGGCCATCAACGCGATGGTGCTGTCGCTGCTGTACAAGGCGAGCGCCGAGCACGTGCGCCTCATCATGATCGATCCGAAGATGCTCGAGCTGTCGGTCTACGAGGGCATCCCGCATCTGCTGGCACCCGTCGTGACCGACATGAAGCAGGCCGCCAATGCGCTGCGCTGGTGCGTCGCGGAGATGGAACGGCGCTATCAGCTGATGGCCGCGCTCGGAGTGCGAAATCTCGTGGGCTTCAACCGCCACATCAAAGAGGCGATCGAGGCCGGCAAGCCGGTCCTCGATCCGGTGCTCATCCAGCAAGCGGCCAACGACCCGACCATCGATCAGTCGCAGATCCCGAACCTGACGCCGCTGCCCTATATCGTCGTGATCATCGATGAGCTTGCCGACCTCATGATGATCGTCGGCAAGAAAGTGGAGGAGCTCATTGCGCGGCTCGCGCAGAAGGCGCGCGCCTCCGGCATCCACCTCGTGCTTGCCACCCAGCGGCCCTCGGTCGATGTGATCACCGGGCTCATCAAGGCGAACATTCCCTGCCGGATCGCCTTTCAGGTCTCCGCCAAGGTCGACTCCCGGACCATCCTCGACCAGATGGGTGCGGAGACACTGCTGGGCCACGGGGACATGCTGTATCTGCCGCCCGGCACCTCGATGCCCACTCGCGTGCACGGCGCCTTCGTCTCGGACCAGGAAGTGCACCGTGTGGTGGAGGCTCTCAAGAAGAGCAGCTCGACACCCACCTACCTCGATGAGGTGCTGAGCGGTCCCTCGGCCCCCATCCCCGGTCTGCCGGCAGAGGATGGCGAGGAGGTCGGACCCAACGGCAGCGATGCGGAGCAGGATGCGCTGTTCGACGAGGCCGTGAAGATCGTCACGGTGGAGCGCAAGCCCTCGATCTCCTACGTCCAGCGGCGCCTGAAGATCGGCTACAACCGTGCGGCGAGACTGCTCGAGGCGATGGAGGCGGCCGGCATCGTCGGGCCGCTACAGTCGAACGGCAGCCGCGAGGTGCTCGCGCCGCCCCCGCCTGCGGATTGATCGCATGCCGCGACCCACTCCGCCCCGGTGCGCTCACTGGCTCGCGCTCTGCGCCGCCTTCCTCGGGGGGTACGCGTACGCCGGTGCCAACGCGCTCGACCGGTTCCTGGATGGGCTGCAATCGCTTCGCGCGAGCTTCTCTCAAACGGTGAGCGATGTGCACGGACATGTCATCGAGCAGTCCACCGGCACGCTCGTGGTGCTGCGTCCGGGCCGGTTCCGCTGGGAGATCCACACCCAGGGACAGGAAGGTGCCGGCCAGCTGATCATCGACGATGGACGCAACCTCTGGTACTACGATCGCGACCTGCAGCAGGTGACCGTGAAGCCCGCGGGCACCGCGCTGTCGGCCACGCCGGCGGCGCTTCTGTCTCAGGGCGGCAGCTTGAGCGAGTTTCAAATCCAACAGGTCGGAATGCAGCGTGGCCTCGAATGGGTGCGGGTGACTCCGAAGGCCGCCGATGCGGATTTCAGGGACGCGCTGCTCGGATTCTCGGGGCGCGAGCTCAAGCAGATGATTCTGAAGGACAAGCTCGGTCAGACAGCCACGCTCGACTTCGGGCGCACCGAGCGCAACGTTGCAGTCTCGGCCTCCGAGGTGAGCTTCACTCCGCCGCCCGGTGCGGATGTGATCGGAACACCGGAAAAGTGAGGTCCCATCGATGAATACGTGCAGCGCGGGAGCTGTCGGAACTCGTGAGCTCTGAAGGCCTCGATCGGCTGCAGCCGCTGGCCGATCGGATGCGGCCCCGCACACTTGCGGAGTTCGTCGGCCAGCGACATCTGCTGGCGCCGGGCAAGCCTCTGCGCGAGGCGCTCGAGGGTGGGCTGCTGCATTCGATGGTGCTCTGGGGACCGCCCGGCACGGGCAAGACGACGCTGGCTCGCCTGATCGCGCAGCGTGCCGATGCGGAATTCATCGCCTTGTCGGCCGTCATGGCGGGCGTGAAGGACATCCGCGCCGCAGTGGATCATGCCCGCGCGGCGCGCGCATCGAGCGGGCGACCGACCGTGCTGTTCCTCGATGAGGTGCACCGCTTCAACAAGGCGCAGCAAGACACATTTCTGCCGTTTCTCGAAGACGGTACGCTCATATTCATCGGCGCCACCACCGAGAATCCTTCCTTCGAGGTGGTGAGTCCGCTGCTGTCGCGCGCGCGCGTGTACGTCCTGAAGGCCCTGCAGGTTGAGGATCTGCTCGCCCTGCTCAAAGCGGCTCTGCTCGATGAGCGGCGCGGGCTGGGGCCAGCGCATCTCAGCGCCGAGCCCGAGGCGCTCGAGCTGATCGCGCGCGCAGCCGACGGCGATGCGCGACGGGCGCTCAACATGCTCGAGCTGGCGGCGAGCCTCACCGAGGCCGGTACCGCAAGCCAGCCGCGCGTGTTGACGCTCGCGATCGCGCAGGAGGTGGCAAGCGGCGGGCGGCGGCGCTTCGACAAGGGGGGCGATCAGTTCTACGACCAGATCTCCGCCCTGCACAAGGCGGTCCGGGGCACCGATCCTGATGGGGCGCTCTACTGGCTCGCGCGCATGCTCGATGGGGGTTGCGACCCGCTCTATGTCGCACGCCGCGCGGTGCGCATGGCGATGGAGGATGTCGGGCTCGCCGATCCGCGCGCGCTGACCCTGGCGCTCGATGCATGGAACGCCTACGACCGCCTGGGCACACCGGAGGGCGAGCTGGCGCTCGCCGAGCTCGTCGTGTACCTCGCGTGTGCGCCGAAGAGCAATGCCGTGTACGTCGCGATGGGCGAGGCGATGCAGGATGTGGAGCGCTTCGGCACGCTCGATGTGCCGCTGCGCTTTCGCAACGCACCCACCCGGTTGATGAAGAATCTCGGCTACGGGAGCGGCTATCGCTATGCCCACGACGAGCCGGATGCCTTCGCCTCCGGGGAGCGGTATCTGCCGGATGAGATGCCCGATCGGCGATACTATCGGCCCTCCCCGCGCGGGCTCGAGATTCGCATCGGCGAAGCGCTGGCACGCCTGCGGGGCAAGGGATCCACTTCCTGAAGATGAGCGAGACGCCGTGATCGACCCCAAATTGCTGCGCACCGACCTGGAGGCTGTCGCCCGGAACCTTGCTCGCCGGGGTTTCACGCTCGATGTGGCCCGATTCCAGGCGCTCGAGGAGGAGCGCAAGCGCCATCAGATCGAATCCGACCGCTTGCGCGCCGAACGCAACAGCAACGCCAAGGCCGTCGGCGTTGCAAAGGGGCGCGGCGAGGACGTGGCTGCGCTGCTCTCCCGCGGGGAGAGTCTGCAGGGTGAGCTCGTGCGGCTCGAGCAATCCCTCAGCCAGAACATGACCGAGCTCGAGGCCCTGCAGCTTGGGCTTCCGAACCTGCTGCACGCGTCGGTGCCCGACGGAGCCGATGAGACCGCCAATGTCGAGGTGCGGCGCTGGGGTGAGCCGCGGCGCTTTGTCTTCGAGCCGCGCGACCACGTCGCACTCGGGGAGCGGCTGGGTGGACTGGACTTCGAAGCGGCCGCGCGTATCTCCGGTGCACGCTTCGTCGTGATGCGCGCGGAGGTGGCGCGTCTGCACCGAGCACTTGCGCAGTTCATGCTCGATCTGCACACCCAGCAGCACGGCTACACCGAGGCTTATGTGCCATACCTGGTGCAGGGCGCAGCGCTCATCGGAACGGGGCAGCTCCCGAAGTTCGAGCAGGACCTCTTCGCCGTGCGCGGCGAGCAGGCGTGGTATCTCATCCCCACCGCCGAGGTTCCCGTCACCAACCTCGTGCGCGAGCAGATTGTTCCGGCGGAGAAGCTGCCGCTCAAATACGCATGCCATTCACCCTGCTTCCGCTCCGAGGCCGGCTCGGCCGGGAAGGACACGCGGGGCATGATCCGCAATCACCAGTTCGACAAGGTGGAGCTGGTGCATATCGTGCGTCCGGAGGACTCCTATGCCGCGCTCGAGGAGCTGATCGGCAACGCCGAGCAGGTATTGAAGCGCCTGGAGATTCCCCATCGAACCATCGCGCTGTGCGCCGGAGATGTCGGATTTGCGAGCGCGAAGACCTACGACATCGAGGCCTGGGTCCCCTCGCAGGGGCGCTACCGCGAGATCTCCTCGTGCAGCAACTGCGAGGCGTTCCAGGCGCGGCGCATGCAGGCCCGCTGGCGCAATCCGCAAACCGGCAAGCCCGAGCCGGTGCACACGCTCAACGGCTCGGGGCTGGCCGTCGGGCGCACGCTGATTGCGGTGCTGGAGAACTATCAGGAGGAGGATGGCTCGGTGCGTGTCCCCGAGGCGCTGCGGCCTTACATGGGCGGAGCCGACAAGCTCTCCCCGAGGTGAGATGCGGCGGGCGGGGCCGGCTCAAAGAGCATCCGGCAGCCGCTCGGCGAGAAAGTCGAGGAAGGCGCGTACGGCGGGAAGCATGCCGCGGCGAGTGGGGAATACCACGTGCAGGATGCCTTGCGGCAGATTCCACGCAGGCAGCACGCGCTCGAGCGTTCCGGCGTCGAGCTCGGCGCGCACGACACTCTCGGGCAGGAGCGCGATGCCGAGGTCGGCGAATACCGCGGCCTTCAGCACGCCGAAGTCGTGGCAGACGAGGCGCGGACTGTGCTCGATGCGCTCGGACTCACCGTTGGGGCCGAGGAGCTCCCAGCGGTGCCGCTCGGCTTCCGACTCGAATGCAAGGGTGTCGCGCTCGAGGATCTGACCGGGTGTTGCGGGTCGTCCTGCGCGCTCGAGGTACGCCGGGGTCGCAACGAGCATCTCGCAGAGCTCCCGGAAGCTGCGCATCACGAGGCCATCCTCGCCGCTGGGGCGAGTCCGTACGCGCAGCGCCGCGTCGAATCCCTCATCCAAAACGTCCACACGCCGATTGCTGACGTGCATGCGCAAGCGGATGCGTGGGTAGCGCGCGAGGAATTCCGGGAGGATGCGGGCGAGCGCCGTTTGCGCGAGCGCGACCGGACAGCTCACCTTGAGGATGCCGCGGGGCTCGGCGCGCGCGAGCTCCACGGCTTCCACCGCCGCGTCCGCCTCGGCCAGCATCGCCTGAGCGTGGCGATGCACGTCCCGTCCGATGTCGGTCACGAGGAAGCGCCGGGTCGAGCGCTGCACGAGCCGCACGCCGAGCTTCGTCTCCAGAGCGCTCACATGGCGAGACAGGCGGGACTTGGGAATCCCAAGCGCCCGGCTCGCCTGGGCGTAGCTGCCGTACTCCACGACCTTGCTGAAGTAGTAGAAGTCCTCGAGGGGCTGCATTGGAAGTGGCTATTGACTACATTAATGGAACAATAAGTTCCAATTGAGCCTAATTATCATTCATTGTTGCACGGAGTAGATTGCTGGGCAACCGCAGGAAGGAGACCCCAATGAAGCTGCTCCACATCGACTCCAGCATCCAGGGCGATCGCTCCGCAAGCCGGGCCGTGACGCGCGAGGTCGTGGCGCGCTGGCGGGCCAGCGTGTCGGATCTCGAGGTGACCTATCTCGATCTCGCATCGCTGTCACTGCCGCACCTCTCGGGCGGCTCGCTTCTGCGTGCAAATCCGACCGAGGCCGAAAAGGACGCGCGGCTGCTCGAGGATTTCCTGGCCGCCGACGTGATCGTCATCGGCGCTCCGATGTACAACTTCACCGTGCCGACACAGCTCAAGGCGTGGCTCGATCGCGTGCTCGTCGCCGGCAAGACTTTCCGCTACACGGCCTCGGGACCCGAGGGACTGGCCGGCGGCAAGCGCGTGATCGTTGCGATCTCGCGCGGGGGCATCTATGCGCAGAACGCGTTCGGCGAGCACGTCGAGGGCTATCTGCGCGATGTCTTCGCGTTCGTTGGGATCACCGAGGTGAGCTTCGTTCGCGCCGAAGGGCTTGCGATCTCGCCCGAGAGTCGCCAGAAAGGGTTGGATACGGCTCTCGCTGCCATCCCTGCACCCCAGCGCCAAGCGCTGGCCGCTTAGGAGGTCGTCATGACGGTCAAGACTTCTGTCACTCGCGCCGAGCCCTCGGCTGCTGTCGCCATGGGGGCCCGGGAGGTCGCGAAGGTCGTGCGCGGCATGCCAACCTCCGACGGGGCGGGCGTGAAACTCACCCGGGTGATCGGGCAGCCACAGCTTTCCGATCTCGATCCGTTCCTGCTTCTGGATGAGTTCGGCACGGACAATCCGGGCGACTACATTGCAGGATTCCCCGAGCACCCGCACCGCGGCTTCGAGACCGTCACCTACATGCTCGACGGCCGCATGCGCCATCGGGACAACCACGGGCACGAAGGCGTGCTGGTACCCGGGAGCGTGCAATGGATGACGGCGGGGCGCGGAATCCTGCACTCGGAGATGCCCGAGCAGCAGGAGGGGCGCATGCGCGGCTTCCAGCTGTGGGTCAACCTGCCGGCGCGCGACAAGATGACGGCGCCGCAGTATCAGGAGTTCGGTCCGGACCGAATTCCGGTCGCGAGCCCGGCACCCGGAGTGCGCGTGAAGGTCATTGCAGGGGAGGTGGAGGGGGTGCGCGGGCCGATCGTGCAGCCGGCGACCGATCCGATCTACCTCGATGTGGAGCTCGCACCGGGGGCGCGCTTCTCGCACGCTTTACCTGCGGGGTATTCGGCCTTCGTATACGTGTTTGAAGGCGCCGTGCGAGTGGTGGGCGAGGCTTCGCCTACCACGCTCGCCACGCACCAGCTCGCCGTGCTGGGTGACGGGCAGCGCGTGCAGCTCGAAGGCGCGGGCGGGGAAGGTGAGATGCAGGCCGCACGCGCGATACTCGTGGCGGGCAAGCCCTTGCGCGAGCCGGTCGCCAAGTACGGACCCTTCGTGATGAACACCCGTGAGGAGCTGGTACGCGCGTTCGAGGATCTGCAGACGGGCCGGTTCTAGGGGCGAGCGCGCTCCAGGCGTGGGCCCGCGCCTTGCGCAAGCAGCGCGAGGTGCGCTTCGATCGAGCGCACGCTGGGCATCTGCCGCACGTTCCAGCGCAACAGGGGAATTCCCGCAGACTCCAGTGCGTGAGTCTTGCGCGCATCCGCAGCACGGCGGTGCTTGCGCAAGTGGGTCGGATCGTCAAGCTCGACCGCCGCGACGATGCTCGTGTCCGGCGCGACGATGACGAAGTCGATCGATAGCTGATTGATCCGGTTGCGCACATCCTGCTGCCGCGCCGCCGCGGGCGCGAACACGACCATCTGCAGCAACTGTACCTGCGACAGCACGATGTGATTGGGAGCTGCCCTGACCAGTCGGCCGTAGAGCAAGCGCTCGGGCTCCGAAAGCAGGTATGGCTTGCGCTGCAGGGGCCAGGGTCGCTCCAGGGCGGACGAGAGAGCCCTCGGGCGATGTCGCCTGCTCACTACGAGCGCGGCAATCGCGAGCACGATCAGGCAGGCCAGAAGGATGAGGGCTTGAAGTGGCACAGGGTGCATGGCAAGCGCAGCGCTCGAGCCTCGGGAGCGCAAACCCTGTCACTGTGGACCACCGCCGTGCCGCCAGGCGAGTCACATTTCTGGCGCATTCCCCGACAAAATGAAGCGGGCAGCGAGCCAGTGAGGACCGCCGCCTAGCGCTTGTAAGTCTGCAGCCCCGGCTTGATGGTCTTGGCGTCGAGGAACTGGCGCAAGCCTTCCGCTCGTCCCTTCTCGGGATCGCGAAACACGGCCTGGTCCACCTTCGCGTACAAGTAGTCCTCAGACTGCTCCCAGGTCAGCTCGCGGCACCGCTTGAAGCCGTTCTTGGCAGCGCGCAGCGCCACCGGATTCTTCTGCAGCAGCGATTTTGCGAGCGCGAGGGTCTCCTCGCGCAGCCGCGTGCGCGGAACGCTCTTGTTCACCAGGCCCATCTCGGCGGCCTGCCGCCCCGTGAAGGTCTCGCCCGTCATGATGTAGAAGAGCGCTTTGCGGTGCCCCACCGTATCGGCGAGCGCCTTGCTCACCAGATTTCCCGGCGGGATGCCCCAGTTGATCTCGGAGAGGCCGAACATCGCCTCGTCCGCCGCGATGGCAAGATCGCACGCCACGAGCGGCGAGAACGCACCCCCGAAGCACCAGCCGTTCACCATGGCAATCGTGGGCTTGGTGTACATCCGCAACAGCTTCCACTGCCACTGCGAGGCCTCGCGACGCACCTTCTCCTGCACGACCTCGGGGGCTTGATCCACCTCGCGGAAGTACTCCTTGAGATCCATCCCGGCGCTCCAGGACTCACCCGCTCCGGTCAGCACCAGCACGCTCGCCGCCCCGTCCACTTCGATCGCGCCGAGGACGTCGGCCATCTCCTTGTTGAGCGTGGGATTCATGGCATTGCGCTTGTCCGGGCGATTGAGCGTCACCCACGCGATGCCGTCCGCGACTTCCACCTGCACCGTCTGCCAGCGATCTGCGTAATTTGACATGTCCGTCACCGTCGACTGCCGTTGTTGACTGCGAATATCAAGAAACCTGATATTGGGAGCGATGATAGGCCGCGTAGCCACGAAAAGAAAGGGCGCATCACACGCCTTGAGCACCCCCACCCAGGCGCGTGTGGCCTATGCGATCGGCCGCCTGGAGCGGGCGGTGCGCCAAAGGCTCGGGGCGATCACTCGCGGCTTCGGCCTGACCGTTGCCCAGTACACCGCGCTCTCGGTGCTGCATGCGCGCGGAACGCTGTCCAATGCGCAGCTCGCTCGCCGCTCGTTCGTCACGCCGCAGGCGATGAACGAGATCCTGAAGGCGATGGTGGCCGCAGGGATGGTCAGTCGCGAGCCGCACGCGCGCCACGGCCGGATCGTGGAGATTCGGCTGACGCGCAAGGGAGAGAGGGTCCTGCGCCGCTGCGATCGCGCCGCGGGGCGCGTGGAGCGCGCGATGCTCGGTGAGCTGTCGAAGCTCGCGCGCATCCGCCTGCACGAGCTCCTCGCGAGCTGTATCCAGGCATTGGAGCGCCGCGGGCATTGACCCCCGGCTCGACTCGTACTACTTTGCGCCAGTCGAGGCGGCCTTCAGGGCTTGCTTCGCTTTGCTGGACTAGGGGAGCCCCGGCAGGGGGCTGAGAGGCCATCGAGCGCGAGAGGCGCAGCGTGGCGACCCTTGTAACCTGATCCAGGTAATGCTGGCGTAGGAAAGTCATGCGGCCGTGCTCCGTTGTCCTGCCTTCCTCGGCACCGCCGTTCCTCCTTGCCCTGACCAGCACGATCGGATCTTTGCGATCCACGTGGAGGATTACTCAATGAATGCCGTCGTTTCGCTCGAGGTCGCGACCCAAGCGCTTCCGGCCTCCCGCAAGGTCTATGTGCCTGGCCACCTGCACGAGGGAATCCGCGTCCCGATGCGCGAGATTGCCCTGCATCCTTCGGCCGCAGAGCCGCCGGTCATCGTGTACGACTCCTCCGGACCGTACACCGATCCTCAGGCGCGCATCGACATCGAGCGTGGACTGCCACGCTTGCGCGAGAGCTGGATCAAGGCGCGTGGGGATGTGGAGGCTTACGACGGACGTGCGGTGCAGTTGATCGACAACGGTCTGACGGCAGCCTCGAAGGGCTCGACTCCGGAGTTTCCCATGCAACGTCGGCCCTATCGGGGCCGAGCGGGCCGGGCAGTCACGCAGCTTGCCTATGCACGTGCCGGCATCGTCACACCGGAGATGGAGTTCATTGCCATACGCGAGAATCTCGGGCGGCAGCGCCGCCACGAAGGCGCGGGCCGCGATGGCAACTCCTGGGGGGCGAGCATTCCGGATTTCGTGACACCGGAGTTCGTCCGCGCGGAGGTGGCGGCCGGCCGAGCCATCATTCCCGCCAACATCAATCACCCGGAATCCGAGCCCATGATCATCGGGCGCAATTTCCTGGTGAAGATCAACGCCAACATCGGCAACTCCGCCGTGACCTCCTCCATGGCCGAGGAAGTGGACAAGATGGTGTGGGCCATCCGCTGGGGCGCCGACACGGTGATGGACCTGTCCACGGGGCGCAACATCCACAGCATCCGCGAGTGGATCCTGCGCAATGCTCCGGTGCCGATCGGCACCGTCCCGATCTATCAGGCCCTCGAGAAAGTGGGCGGCGTGGCCGAGGAGTTGAGCTGGGAGGTCTTTCGCGACACCCTGGTGGAGCAGGCCGAGCAGGGCGTGGATTACTTCACCATTCACGCAGGCGTGCGCCTTGCGTACGTGCCGCTCACGGCCCGGCGGGTGACCGGCATCGTCTCGCGCGGCGGCTCCATCATGGCCAAGTGGTGCCTGGCGCACCACCGCGAGAGCTTTCTCTACGAGCACTTCGAGGAGATCTGCGAGATCTGCCGCGCATACGATGTGAGCTTCTCGCTCGGGGATGGGTTGCGGCCGGGCTCGATCGCCGATGCAAACGATGCGGCGCAGTTCGCAGAGCTCGAGACACTCGGGGAGCTCACCCGCATCGCATGGCGGCGCGACTGTCAGGTGATGATCGAAGGGCCGGGTCATGTGCCGATGCACAAGATCAAGGCCAACATGGACAAGCAGCTCACCACGTGCGGCGAGGCGCCGTTCTATACGCTCGGGCCGCTCACGACCGATATTGCGCCGGGCTACGACCACATCACCTCGGCGATTGGCGCGGCCATGATCGGCTGGTTCGGCACCGCCATGCTTTGCTACGTCACTCCGAAAGAGCACCTCGGGCTGCCGGATCGCAACGATGTGAAGACCGGAGTGATCACCTACAAGATCGCGGCGCACGCCGCCGACCTTGCCAAGGGCCATCCCGGGGCGCAGGAGCGCGACGATGCGCTCTCGCGAGCGCGCTTCGATTTTCGCTGGGAGGACCAGTTCAATCTCTCCCTCGACCCGGACACCGCGTGCTCCTTCCACGATCAGACCTTGCCCAAGGAGGCTCACAAGGTCGCTCATTTCTGCTCGATGTGCGGGCCGAAGTTCTGCTCGATGAAGATCTCGCACGAGCTGCGCGACGAGGCACGCCAGCGTGAGCAGGGCATGCAGGAGATGGCGGTGAAGTTTCGCGCGGCGGGCGGGGAGATCTACGTGGCGGCCTCGACCGACGATGCCGATGGGGCGGGGTCCGGGAGCCTCCGAGCGGGCGGCTGAGATGCATGTGACGGTCATCGGCGCGGGCGTCGCAGGGCTTGCCTGCGCGCTGGAGCTTGCCGAGCGGGGCGCGCAGGTCGAGGTCCTCGATCGTGCAGAGCGCCGGGGTACGACGTGCTGCTCGTGGTTTGCCGGTGGCATGCTCGCACCCTGGTGCGAGCTCGAAAGCTCAGAGCCGCTCATCGCGACGCTTGGGACCGAGAGCATCCCCTGGTGGCAGGAGCGCTTCAGCGCGACCGTTGCCCGGGGCACCCTGGTCGTGGCGCACGGCCGGGACGCGGGCGAGCTCACACGCTTTTCCCGACGGACCGAGCGCTATGAATGGCTCGATGGCGATGGGATCGCGAGGCTCGAGCCGGACCTCACGGGACGCTTCGGCAGGGCACTGTACTTCAAGGACGAGGCGCACCTGGATCCGCGCGCGGCGCTTCAGGGGCTCGAGCAGCGGCTCCAGGGACTCGGGGTGAGCGTCCAGCACGGGGTCGGCGGTGATGAGCGTGCGGCTCGGAAGGGCTGCTCGGTCGATTGCCGCGGTCTTGCCGCGCGCGAGGTGCTGACCGACCTGCGTGGCGTGAAGGGCGAGATGCTGCTCTTGAAGCTTCCGGAGCTCATGCTCTCGCGACCGGTGCGGATCCTGCATCCGCGCATGCCGCTGTACATCGTGCCGCGAGGCGCGGGGCTCTTCATGGTCGGTGCGACCATGCTCGAGAGCGATCAGCCCACGCGAGTCTCGGCACGCTCGATGCTCGAGCTCCTGAGCGCGGCATATGCGCTGCATCCAGCGTTCGGTGAGGCCGAGATCATCGAGATGGGGACCGGGGTGCGTCCGGCGCTGCCGGATAACCTGCCGTGCATCCGCCGGCGCGGAGACAGCTTGTACGTGAATGGACTGTATCGGCACGGCTTTCTGCTTGCGCCGGCGCTCGCTCGGCGCGTGGCCGAGGTCGTGCTGCACGGTCGTTTCTATCCAGAGGTCATGGGCGATGAGAATTCTCGTGAACGGCGCTTGGCGTGACACCGCCGCGGCCGATGTCGATACGGTGTTGAAGGAGATGGGCTGGGGCGAGTCTGCCGTGGCCACGGCGCTGAACGGTGAGTTCGTCCCGGCGAGCGCCCGGCGAGCCGCGCCGGTTGCCGAGGGCGATCGCCTGGAAGTGCTGGCACCCATGCAGGGCGGCTGATGCTGAAGCTGTACGACACCGAGCTTCGCTCACATCTGCTGCTGGGCACCTCGCGCTATCCCTCGCCGGCGGCGCTCATCGAGGCAGTCAGCTCATCGCAGACAGAGGTGGTGACGGTCTCGTTGCGGCGCGAGTCGAGCGGTGAGCGCGCAGGCCAGGGCTTCTGGTCCATCGTACGGGGCCTCGAGGTGCGCGTGCTGCCCAATACCGCGGGGTGTCACTCGGTGAAGGAGGCCGTCACGACCGCCCACATGGCGCGGGAGGTGTTCGCCACCTCGTGGGTGAAGCTCGAGGTCATCGGCGAGGACGACACGTTGCAGCCGGATGTCTTTGGACTCCTCGAGGCGGCCCGGATCCTCATCGGGGAGGGCTTTCAAGTGTTTCCGTACACCACCGAGGATCTGGTCGTCGCGGAGCGGCTGCTCGCGGCGGGATGTCAGGTTCTGATGCCGTGGGGCGCCCCGATCGGTTCGGGACGCGGGCTCAACAATCTCTTCGGCCTCAAGGCGCTGCGTGCGCATTTTCCCGAAGTGCCGCTCATCATCGATGCCGGTCTGGGCGTGCCCTCGCACGCCGCCCAGGCGATGGAGCTCGGATTCGATGCGGTGCTCATCAATACCGCCGTGGCCGAGGCGGCCGATCCGGCGCGCATGGCCGCCGCGTTCGCGCGGGCGGTCGAGGCCGGACGCGAGGCGCGCCTGGCCGGACCCATGGAGCCACGCGACATGGCCGTACCTTCAACGCCCGTCATCGGCAAGGCCTTCCTCGGCTGAGCATGTCTCTGCCGCGCGTCTATCCGATCGTCGAGAGCGCCGAATGGGTGCGGCGGCTGTTGCCGCTCGGCGTGCGATTGGTGCAGCTGCGGGTGAAGGACCGGCCGGTGGAGGAGCTGCGTGCGCAGATCCGTGAATCCAAGGCACTGTGCGCCGCCTCGAATGCGCAGCTCATCGTCAACGATTACTGGGAGCTTGCGATCGAGGAGGGTTGCGACTTCGTGCACCTGGGCCAGGGAGACCTCGATCATGCCGACACGCGAGCCGTGCGCAAAGCCGGAGTGCGGCTCGGTGTGAGCACGCACGATGACCGCGAGCTCGAACGTGCGCTGTCTCTCGAGCCGGACTACATCGCGCTCGGCCCGATCTATCCGACGCTCCTGAAGGTCATGCCCTGGGCGCCGCAGGGGCTCGCGCGCGTCACGGAGTGGAAGCGGCGCGTGGGAGCCATTCCACTCGTGGCGATCGGAGGCCTCACACTCGAGCGGCTGCGCGGGGTTTTCGCAGCCGGAGCGGACGTGGCGGCGGTGGTGACCGATATCGTGAAGAGCTCGGATCCGGAGGCGCGCACGCAAGCGTGGCTCGCGGCGGCGGCGGTCCCATGACGGATCGCTATTCACGCCAGATCGTGTTGCCGGAGGTAGGCCCGCAGGGCCAGGCTCGAATCCAATCCGCATCCTTTCTCATCATCGGCGCCGGCGGTCTGGGCTGCGCCGTGCTGCAGTACCTCGCCGCAGCCGGCAGCGGGCGGCTCGTCGTGGTCGATCACGATCGGGTCGATGAATCCAATCTGCACCGCCAGCCTCTGTATCGGATGAGCGATCTGGGCAAGCAGAAGGTGCAGGCCGCAGGGGCAGCGCTCCTCGAGTTGAATCCGCTGGTCCGCATCGAGGCGCTCGCCGAGCGCGTGATGCCCGACAACGTCTCGCGCCTGGTGGGCATGGCCGATCTGGTCATCGACGCAGCCGACAGCCTCGCCGCCACGTACGTCTTGAGCGATGAGTGCCAGCGGGTGGGAAAGCCGCTCGTGAGTGCCTCGGTGCTGGGCCTCTCGGGCTACGTGGGCGCCTTTTGTGGTGGTGCCCCGAGCTACCGCGCCGTGTTTCCCGAGATGCCGCGGCAGGCCGGCTCGTGTGCCGCGACCGGGGTGCTCGGCACGGCTGTGGGCGTCATGGGCACTCTGCAGGCGCACATGGCTCTTGCGCTCGCGTTGCAGCTGGAGCCTTCGGTGCTCGGGCGGCTCATTACGGTCGACTTTCGTACGCTGCGCTTCGGCGGGTTTTCCTTTGCCGGCGCGCCGGAGCCCGCCGGCACCGCCATTCCCTTCATCTCGGCGGCCGATGTCGGCTCGGGCGATATCGTCATCGACCTGCGCAGCCTGGACGAGGCGCCGACCTCACCGATCCCGGCGGCGCTGCGCATCGGGGTCGAGCAGGTCGAGCGTGCCGAGGCACGCTTCCCGGATGAGCCGCGCATCGTGCTGTGCTGTCGCACCGGCGTGCGCGCCTGGCGTGCGGCCCGTGCCTTGCAGAGCCAGGGCCACGCCAACGTTGCGCTCGTCGCCTTCGGTGAATGAGACCCGCCGTTCTAGTCATTGCAGGCTCGGACTCGAGCGGAGGGGCCGGGCTCGTCCGTGATGTGCGGACGCTGAGCGACCTCGGCACTCGCGTGCTGTGCGCGATCACCGCGGTCACCGCCCAGTCCGATCATCGGGTGAGCGCTGTTCACCACGTGCCGCCTGCGGTCATTCGCAGCCAGATTCAAGCGGCTTGCGAGACGCAGCACCCCGATGCCATCAAGATCGGGATGCTCGGGAGCGGTGCGACCATTCACGCGGTAGCCGAGGCCCTGGGACCCTGCTCCAGGGTGCCGATGGTGCTCGACCCGGTGCTGGCGGCGTCCTCGGGTGGCATTCTGCTCGATGAGGCCGGGCGCGATGCTTTGCGGCAGACCCTCCTTCGCTCTGCGACCATCGTGACGCCGAACACACTGGAAGCCGCACTGCTTCTCGGTGAGCAGCCCGCGAGCGAGGATGAGGCGCTCGGTGCGCAGGCGCAGCGGCTCATCGCACGGGGGGCGCGCGCCGTTCTGTTGAAGGGTGGACATGCGCAGGGTGCCGAAGCGGCAGACTGGCTCGCGGTGTCCGGGCGCGCGCTCGAGCGTATCGCCTCGCCACGTATCCCGGCGACCCTGCGCGGAACCGGCTGCGCACTCGCTTCGGCCCTCGCCGCCCACCTGGCCTTCGGGAGGTCGCTCCCCGAGGCATGCCGGCGCGCGAAGGCTTATGTCGCGGAGCTGCTCCAGGCCGCCGCTCAGGGTGGTCCGGCCGATTGATTTGTCGGCGCGCTCGGTCGAGTATGGGTCGAGCGAGTTGATCGCCAGAAGGGGTGAGCGTCATGGCAGCCGCATTTCCGGACATTCCACTGTACCGAGGCTGGGGTGCGCCGCTTCGAGTCGAGTCCGACATTCGCGACCTGGAGCTCGTGCAGGGCGAGGTCCCATCCGAGCTCAGTGGCACGCTCTATCGCTGCGGACCGGACCGCCAGTATCCGCCGATGGTCAAGGACGACATCTTCATCGACGGGGAGGGCATGGCACACATGTTCCGGTTCCAGAACGGGCACGTGGACTACCGCAGCCGCTGGGTGCGCAACGAGCGCTTCGTGCTGCAGGAGCGGGCGCGCCGCTCGCTCTTTGGCCGCTATCGCAATCGGTACACGAACGATCCGAGCGTGGCAGGCAAGAGCATGGGGACGGCCAACACCAATGCCGTCTGGCACGGTCGGAAGCTTCTCATCCTGAAGGAGGATTCCCTCCCGGTGGAGGTGGATCCTCACACGCTCGAGACACGCGGCGATTGGAACTTCTCCGGTGCCGTGAAGGCGGTGAGCCTCACGGCGCACCCCAAGCTCGATCTGCACCGCAACGAGCTCTTGATGTTCTCGTACCAGGCGCGCGGGGATTGCACGCGCGACTTCGCGTTCTACATCGCCGACGCGGACGGGAAAATCGCCCATGAGGCCTGGTTCGAGATGCCCTATCCGGGCATGGTGCACGACTTTGCGGTGACCGATACGCACATCATCGTGCCGTTCTTTCCGCTCATCACCGACATGGCGGTGCTCAAGCAGGGCGGACCGTTCTATCAGTGGCATCCGGACAAGCAGAGCCATTTCGCGGTGCTGCCACGCCGCGGTCCTGCGAGCGAGATCCGCTGGTTTCATGGACCGGCGGTGAGCGCCGGCCACATGATGAATGCCTTCAACGAGGGCTCGCAGCTGCACCTGGATGTGTGCCTCTACCAAGGCAATTGCTTCGACTTCTTCCCGAGCTTCGACGGCTCACCGTTCAAGCCGGCACCGCCGCTGCTCACGCGGCTGACGTTCGATCTGACCGGGAAGTACGACGGGTACGAGGCGAAGCTGCTTCTGCAAAGCCCCTGCGAGATGCCGAAGTGCGACGATCGGTACACGGGTAAGCCGTACCGCTACGGATATGCCATCTGCCGCTCCCCGACGGCGCGCGCCGGTGAGATGGGCTTTGGCGCGATCGGGCGCATCGACCATCGCACCGGGGCGCTCACCACCTGGACCCCGGGGGAGAACTGTGGCGTCCACGAGCCAAACTTCGTGGTGCGACCCGGAGCGCCCGAGGGCGAGGGCTATCTGCTCGTGATCGTCAATCGCTTTGCCGAGAACCGCAGCGACCTTGCGGTGCTCGATGCCGCACGGCTTGGGGATGGACCTGTGGCGCTCCTCAAGCTTCCCATCAGAGTGCGCTCCACGTTCCACGGCATGTGGGTGCCGGAGCGTGCGCTCGCGACGGGGACTTACACGGCCTAAAGGGAGGCACTCGAGCCATGATCCGCTTGCTCAGGCTTTGGCGGCTGGTCGGAAAGGATCTGCAGCTTCTGTGGTTTGCGCTCCGCCATCCGCGCCGGCCGTTCTGGCTCGTGCCGGCCGTGGTGCTGCTCGCTCTTTATGCGATCGATCCGCTGAATCTCGCCATTCCATTCGCGGGTGTGGTGGACGATGTCGTGCTCATCCCCCTGCTGCTACACCTGCTGTTGAGGCTTCTGCCCGCCGAGATCCGGGCGGCGAGCATGAATCCGAGCGACGGATTCCGGTGAGCGCAATCTATTCCACGTTCCAGTCGTCCGTCGCCGTGGCACTGGAGCTCAAGTCCTCGAGCTGAATCCTCTGATACGTGAACGAGATGCGCTCGCGCTCGTCGCCGGACGCATCGCCGTTGACACCATCGCCCGAATCCTTGTAGTCGACGATGGTCGCGTTCGTCAGGGTGATGCGGAAGTAGCCTTGCCGCTGCCCCGTTTGCGATCGGCGATAGAAGTTGCACTGAACGGCGGGCAGCAGCTCGTTGGTCACGGCGGCGAGAAACAGTTGCGGCGACACTGCATCCAGCTCCTTGACGATCTTCAGCGGCTCGTTGGTCCTCTTTCCCGAGGCCAGTCCGCTGCTCGCATCGTACGGAATGGACACTTCCTCGGTGAGATAGAGCACCGGGATCTCCGTGGACGCATTGCTTTCCTTCAACGTCCCGCTCCGGTCGGTGATCGTGCAGTAGATCTCCTGCGCGGACGTGGGCAGCGCAGAGGCGAGAAATCCAAGACCTGCCAGAACAACAAACAAGCCGCGCGACATACGACTCCTCCCAGAGCTGTCACAACCGGACGCGACTATAGGGTGGTCACTGTCTAGCTTGATGTGACGGGCTGGGCATAATGTCCACCGTTCGCCATAACCAAGCAGGCGGTTTGTGATCGGGTGCGCAAAGCCGCGCCGAGGTGCGCTGCACCAGGCGCCGGGTTTGGCTTCTGCCGGCCGACAAGCCCCGGGGGTAGAATGAAAATCGACGGGCGGATGTTCGCTGACGGAGAGGTGGCAGAGCGGTTGATTGCACCGGTCTTGAAAACCGGCAGCCCTTCACGGGGCTCGGGAGTTCGAATCTCCCCCTCTCCGCCATTGACGGGTGCTTGCCGCGAGGCGTACAGTTGATCTGTACAGATTCATGTACAGACGGACTGTACGTCATGGGCGACGTCAAGGTTACGGATCTCAGGGAGAATCTGCCGTCCTACCTCGAGCGGGCACGGCGCGGCGAGCGTATCCGTGTCACCTCCAGAGGCGAGGTGATCGCAGAGATCTCGGCGCCGAAGGCCGCAGGGGAGGAGGCGGAAGCCATTCGCAGACAGCTGCGTGGCACGGTAGTGCATTACGAGTCGGCCACCGAGCCGGCGCACGCTGAGGAGGAGTGGACGAGCAGTCAATGATCGTTCTGGATACGCACGTGCTGGTGTGGTGGGTGGATGGAGACACCAAGAAGTTCTCTCGCAAGGCGCGGCAGACCATTGAGCAGCACAGCAGGAGGAATGAGCTTCTGGTCGCGAGCGTCTCCGTTTTCGAGATCACGACACTCGAGCGCCGCGGCCGCCTGCGCTTCAAATTCTCCGCCGCAGATTGGCTCGCTCGCCTGCGACGGCTCCCTGAATATCGCATAGAGCCTCTGGCGGACGATATCGCCGAGCGTGCAGGTCAGTTCGGAGAAGCGTTCCCCGGAGATCCCGCCGACCGGATGATTGCAGCTACCGCGCTCCTTCGCCGCGCGGCGCTTGTGACCCAGGACGAGAAGCTGCGCAAGATCGAGTACCTGAAAACGATCTGGTGAGATCGTGCGCCGATCTCAAGCGGCGAGGGTCAGCCCGAATCTATTGTGCGTCCCAGGCGCTGACGTACATGCGCTCTGCTTTGACGGCCATGTAGATGCGCACCTTCTTCAGGACGTCCACACCGAGCTTGAGCGGATGGATGCCGAAGCAGTCGCTGAATCGGTAAGCTCCGTCACGGTCGAGACCAATGAGGCTGCAGCGGTTGAGCCTGATGACCCTGACCCGCGCATCCGTGATTTTGAGCCCCGGCGAGCTCAGGGACATCGTGCGATAGCCTTGCTCCGATGCGGTCTCGTCCCAGCCATAGGCGACCTTGGTCACCTCCGCGAAGATCAGTGTCGTGTTGGAGTTGGCGGCAATGCTGGTCGGAGAAGATGCGGACTTTGTCGTGACCGAGATCGAGCTCGAGATCGAAGTAATGAAACAGTTCCCAACCGATGGAGCCGATCGGCTCACCCGGCTCGGGCCTCTCCGAGGCGTCCTGGCCGGTGTTGATCAGCAGGTCCCAGCCCGGGTAGTTCGAGGGTTTCTCTGTTCGGCTGGAGCATCCCTTCTCTTTAGTTCTCTGTCGCGGGAGGGCAGCATGTTTCCGCGATGACCGCATATGCTGTTACATTGCGCGCCTGATGTGAAGGCTCGAAAGGGGGGCGGCTTCGCCATGAAGATCGCGATCACGGGTGCCTCGGGGCAGTACGGACGGCTCGCGACGGACCGCCTGATCGAGCGCGGCCTCGCCTCGGACCTCATCCTCATCACCCGAACGCCGGTCAAGCTCGCCGAGCGCGCGCGCGCGGGCTGCAGCGTGCGCTACGGTGACTTTGACAAGCCCGAGACGTTACCTGGCGCGTTGCGGGGCGCAGACAGACTGCTGCTCATCTCCGGCACGCGTGTCGGCGCCCGCGTTCCGCAGCACAAGGCCGCGATCGATGCTGCAGTGGGCTCCGGAGTGGGGCACATCGTCTACACCAGCTTCGTCAATGTCGACGCCGCCAATCCTGCAATCGTCACGCGTGATCACCGGGCGACGGAGGAGATGATCCGCGCAAGTGGCGTTGCATTCACGTTCCTGCGCGATGCCCATTACGCGGACGCGATGATCCTCAATGCAGGCCCCGGCTTCATCGCCTCGGGCCTGTGGCTCACGAGCACGGCGGGTGCGCGCGAGGCGATGGTCTGGCGCGAGGACTGCGTCAACTGCGCGGTGGCGGTGCTGACTCAGAGCGGCCACGAGAACCGCGCGTATCCGATCACCGGACCCAATCGTGAGAGCTTCGCGGACGTGGCAGCGATGCTCTCGGAGATCGTCGGCGTGCCCATCCGGTTGGTGGAGACCGACGATGCAGGGATGTATGCGCACTTCGACTCGCTCGGCATCCCGCGTCAACCGGTCGACGATCAATCGGTGGCGGGGCTTCCCTGGAACAGTGACGATATGGTGAGCTTCGAGCGGGCGATCCGGGAGGGCTATCTCGATGTGTGCACGGACGATGTCGAGCGCCTCACGGGCCGGCGTGCGCGTTCGGTGCGAGAGCTGATCGAGGCGAACGCCCAGACGTTGCGGAGCCTGCGAAAGTGAGCTCCACGATGACTCACCCGCAGCTCGAGTTTGCCATGGAGGTGAGACTGCAGTTTCCGCGCGTGCAGTTGATTGCGAACACCCCGACGGGTGGCAACCGCTCGGCCGTCTATGTCGAGAATGGAACCTTCGAGGGTCCCAGGCTTCGAGGCAAGGTCGTGCCGCACTCGGGCGGGGATTACGCGTACTTCCGTCCCGATGACGTCGCCGTGTTCGACGCACGGTACATGCTCGAGGAAGAGGATGGCACCCTCATCCTGCTGAGCAACCGCGGCTTTCTGTGGGGCCGTAACCCCGACACCATGCGGCGGTTGCGCGAGTGGGCATTCGCAGGAGGCCCCCCTGTTGCGCACGATGAGTACTATCTGCGCGCCCAGCCGACCTTCGAGACGAGCGTCGGCAAGCACGACTGGTTGACGAAGCATGTCTTCATCGGCGTTGGGGAGCGCCGCTCCGACGGCAACTGCTTGCGCTACTACGTCCTGGGGTAGACCACGAGACACTTCGCCGTGTTTTGGGCGCGGCCGCCTGCCCTGCTACACTCGAGCGTGGCAGGCACGGCGCGTCGCGCGGCGGGGCGCAAGAGTGCCGCCACCAGAAGGGGGTTCAACATGCGCGCACGAATCAGCCCGGTAACCATGCTGGCGGCAGCGCTCGCTCTCTCCACGCCCACGTGGGCGCAGACCAACTTGTTCGGAGTGTCCGGCTTCTCGGCCACCGTGAATCTGGCCCTGCCGACCGGTGGGGCCATGTCGATGCGAATCTACGTGCTAGGAACCAGCGAGCGCACCGATCTGCCGGGAGGACGCGGGGGTTACAGCCTCACGATCGGCAGCAATCAAACGATGTACCTCGTGATGAACCCGAGCATGTGCATGCAGCGCAGCCTCGATTTGCAAAAAAATGGCCCAAACCCGTTCACGATGAGCGGAGACGTGAAGCGGCAGGAGGTGGGGACCGAAACGGTGGACGGGCATCCAACCAAGGTCGAGCTGATCACACTCACGACCCATTCTGGGCCCATGACCATGAAAGCTTGGCGCGCGACCGATTTGCAAGGTTTCCCGGTGCGCCTGGAGATCCCGATGCCCAATGGCGGCACGATGCGCGAAGAGCTCACGGACGTGAACCTCTCGCCGCCGCCGTCCTCGATGTTTGCTCCGCCTTCGAACTGCATGCAGATGGGCGCCATGCCCGGCATGCCCGGGGCGCCACACTGACTGGATCGGCGGACTCAGGAGGCCGTGCGGCGCCGGTTGAGATCAACCGATCGCACGCGAGCATCGCGCCTCAGGCGCTCGATGGCATGACTGCAGTCCTGCTCCGAGGCTCGTAATGAGAACAGATACAAGCCCGGCCCGACGGTGCGCAGGAACCTCAATCGCACACGATCGCTGCTCGCAAGATCGCTCACGAAGCGGGCGGGTGGTCGGCTGCCGTGGTCCTTTGAAAAGCCGACGATGACCTGAGTGCTACAGGAATCGACCTGCGCGCTGGGTGGATACGCAGAGCTCGCTCGCCAGACCGCGCAGGCCGCGAGCATCAGCAGTGCTGGCGGTAAACGAGCAGCGTGCGAGCGGCTCAAGGCCGCAGGGCGCGGGCAGCGTAGGCCCGCCGCCTACGGTGGGACGCCAATGCGACCATCAGCCCGCCCCCCAGCAGGGTGATCCAGTCGACCGCGCCGCCGCCGCTCTTGCCGCCCAAGGGGTTCGCCTCGCCGGTGCCGGTCCCACTGCTGCTGCTACTAGTGCTGCTGCTACTGGTACTGCTGCTACTGGCACTGCTGCTACTGCTACCGCTCGAGCTGCTGCTGGAGCTGCTGCTGCTCGAGCCCTGTGCCGTTACGGTGAGCTGAGTCCACCCCGAGCGCGTCGTGTCGGCGACGGAAACGGCGCTCACCGTGACGTACGGCGTGGAGGGTACCGTTGCCGGAGGCGTGTAGAGGCCCGAGCTGGAGATCGTGCCGTAGGTCGTGTTCCCGCCGGTGACGCCGTTGACTTCCCAGGTGACGGCCGTGTTCGCGTTATCGCCGACCGAGGCCGTAAAGGCCACTGGACTACCTCCAGCTGAAGCGACCGGACCGTTGGGAGTCAGCGAGACGACCGTGATCGGCGTGAGGCACGTGATGCTCGCGCTGGCTGGCGCCGAGGTGGTCGCGCTCGTCGAATTGATGGTGGCGGTGGCCGTGCTGTTGCGGCCGCCGCTGTCGGTCACAGTGAGTGTGACCGTCACCGTTCCACTGCTGGGCGCGGTGACCGTGGTCGTCACTCCGCTGGGGCTGCTCACCGGGTTCGTGCCGGAGCTGCTCGACCATTGATATCCCACGCGGCTTGGAATCGAGTAGCCGCACGCGGCCGCGCTGCCCGCTGCGTCGAGCGTGACGGTCGTGCCGGGCGTCACGGTTGCGGGCTGTACGGTCATCGCAGCAATGGGGGCGGCTGCGGCGGTGACGGCCGCCGAGGCATTCGCCATTCCATAGCCGCAGCTCACCGGCACGGGCGGGCTTGCGCTCGCATCGGGATTCGTACAGATGCACTCGAGATCCGTATTGTCATAGCCATTCGCCGAGGTGTAACACATCGGCGGCTGAGGCGATTCACCTACGGAGGTCTGAGGGAATGGGCTCGAGGTCTGCTCGAGAATTCTTGCGAGGTCCCCCGGAGTCAAATTGCCGTTGGCTGCCAGCATCAGCGCGGCGATCCCCGAGACGATGGGTGCCGAGAAGCTCGTCCCCAGGCTCGGGTTGTTGATGATGTCGGTGGTGTAGCTGTCCTGAGTCGGGCTCATCGTGCCGAGGTTCGTCGCCGAGATGAGCGAATACAGGCAGGGCTGACTGACCTCGGTGTTGACGCAGTTGCCCGCTGGTGCGGCGACGGCCACTTGCGCCCCCAGGTTGCTGTAGCCCACCTTGGTGCCCGCCTGGCGTAGCCCCGCGACGGCCACGACTCCGGGACAGTTTCCAGGTGCATCGACCGGGCCGCCCTCGTTGCCCGCGGAGGCCACGACGAGCACGCCCCGCGCCGTCAGCTGGCTGATGATCTCCGAGTAGCTCTGCGGGCAGCTGCCGCTGCCTCCGATGCTCAGGTTGATGATGTTGGCGGGATACGGATTGTCCGGTGCTCCCTGCACCGAAACCCCGCCCGCCCAGAGCATCGCGGTCTCGATGTCGGAGTCCTGACCTCCGCAGACCCCGAGGGCGCGCACGGGCAGGATCCACGCATTCCAGGTCATGCCCGCCATGCCGAGTGCGTTGTTGGTGAGTGCTCCGAGGATGCCGGCCACCCGGGTGCCGTGCCATGAACTGGGCTCGGCCGACGTCTGGCCGCTGCATTCCGACGCCTTCAGATCGGAGCTGGTGATCCAGTCACCGGGATCGGAGGCATCAGGCCCCGGGCACTGGACACCATTCGCGACGAACGAATCGGTGATGAAGCAGTAGCCGGACAGGAGACGGCCTGTCGGGGTTGCCGTGGCGGAGACGGCGCCACTGGTTCCCGCACCGAGGAGGTCGGGGTGGTCGAATCGCACTCCGGTATCGATATCGGCAATGACGACGCCGTTGCTGCCCGTCGTGACGCTCCAGGCGTCGACCGCATCCACCGCGCTTGGCGTCGCACTCGAGCCCGAGCCCGACACGGGTGCCTGCTCATACCACTGCTGCAGCGGGGCGCCGTCGTCTTCCTGGGTGCCGTCGTAGAGGGGGTCATCGGGCGCCTCGTGAATGTAGCGACGCTGATCGGGCTCGGCGTACTCCACCTCCGGATCGGCCTGTAATCGGGCGAGCGTCTGTGCGAGCGATGCGCCCGGTGCGCTCGGCAGCACGTGAATCACATGCAAGCGCGTCATGATCTCGCGCGAGCTCTGCAGGCCCACTCCGGTTCGCGCCGCCAGAGCCTTGATGCGCGCCTGCTCTTGCGCCTGCTCAACGGTCGAATTCGTGGTGCTCGCGGCACTCGTCGCGCGCAGCTTCACGATGATGTTCTGGATCGAGCCCGCCGCAATTCCCGCAGGGTGGGTGCGCACAGGATTGTGCTCGACGTGAATAGCGCCGGCACCCACGGCGGCCGCCGCCACCAACATCAACCAAGCGGACGACCGCATAACGACCTCCCTGGAGCCATCTGAGGCCAGCAAGCTCGACCATTATTGATGGATCCGCAGGCAACGCAAAGAGTCGCAACGTCGCGACGTGCGGCAGCCATCGGCGCCGCGAGCAGTGTGATGCATCTCACGCTCGGGTCTGCGGCGAGAGCATCGGAGGGAAGCCTAAACAGCTGACTTATTTCGTGCTTGAATGCCCTTCACGGATTGGCCACGGGAGTCTACTTCGCGCGACCGAGATAACCCTGTGCCACCATTGAAAGTGTGTAGATCTCATCGAACCCGTGCAGCCCGGGCTCCAGAATGTAAGCAACCGCGAACAAAGTCTTCTTGTCAGGACCGCTGAAGGCAACATCGATCAGGTTGCGCGGAGCGGGGATGGTGCCGAGGTACCTGCCGTCGGGCTCAAAGACACGAACGCCCGGATAGCCCGCGATGTAGATGCGCCCCTCTGCATCGACCGCGCCACCATCGTTGCCTCCGCCGGGAATCTCCGCGAGCACGCGTCGATTGCCGAGCTGCCCGTCCGAGCCGACGTGGGCGGCGTATAGCTTGCCCTGACTGCCGAAATAAAGAGTGCTCTCGTCGGGACTCAGAACCGCATCGTTCACATCCTGGTCGAAGACCTTCGTGACGACCCCGGCTGCATCCGAGTAGTAAAGACCCGCCCAGCCGAAATACACCCCGCCGGTGTGCAGTGCTGCGGGGGAGTCAAGCGCGCCTCGACCTGCGCACTCGAGCGGCTCCCCCTGATACGAGTCGGCCAGCAGCTTGCGCTCGGGCTCGAGCTCCCAGACGGAGGGAATCAATGCCCTCTCGACGATGAACAACTGGCCTTGCTTGTTCATCGAGAGCGAGCCACCCGTATTGGTGTCGCGGTACACGACGGTTGTCTGGCCGTCTGGGGTGATCCGGACCACATCGCTCTCGTCGTTCTGTGCCGCAAGGATGCTGCCGTCGGGCTGGCCGATGATCCCGTCGGCATTGTTGCCGTTGTGCACCCAGATCTGCTTCCAGCGCACCCCCGCGGCGACCACACCGGGAATGGCCCTCACCTCGTAAGGGAAAGGCCCGTTCTGCCGCGGTCGAAAACTGGGGCGCGGCGATGGCGGTGGAAGGGGATGCTTGCAGAGCGACCTGACCAGCGGCTCGCGAATATCCGAGCCCGCTTGGACGCCCGAGCCCGCCGGCTGGGCGCGATTGGTTGGAATCTGCGCAACGGCGAGCGTCGCACTGCACACTGCAAGGCCGGCGCAATACAGCGCAACCGACACTGTCTTCATGGTGTCCCCCCTCGCGACCCCATCGGCTGAGGCCCTATGTTACGCTCCGGCGCGTTCGCGGTTCACTCGAGGGGAAGCCTTCCATGGCCGATCAGAAGAGTCCACCCAAGCCGTCGCTTTCGTCTGCCGGCCGCGCGCGCCGCCGATTTCTGGGCAGCACGGCGCTGGCCGCCGTGGGCACGTCGGCCGTCGCACTCACGCGCCGCGTGCCTGCCTCGCAGAGCGGCGCCGGCGCAGCGGCAGCGCCTGCTGACTGTCCTGTCGTGCCCACCCCCATGAAAGAGGTGGCTGGTAAGGTCGCCTTCATCACCGGCGGTGACAGCGGCATCGGACTCGGCATCGCGCGAGCCTTCACCGACGCCGGCATGAAAGTCGTCATCACGTATCGCACGAAAAAGCACCTCGACGATGCCATGAAGGCTCTACAGGGCGCGGGCGATCGTGTGCATGCGATCGACCTGGATGTCACCGATCGGGCGGCGATGCAACGGGCGGCGCAGGAGACCGAGAAGGTCTTTGGGAAGGTTCACGTCGTCGTCAACAACGCAGGTGTGGGCATCTTCGGCGGTCTGAGCAAGGCGACCTACGATGACTGGGACTGGGGCATGGGGGTCAACGTGAACGGGGTGTTCAACGGGGTGCACACCTTCCTGCCGCGAATCCAGGCGCACGGCGAGGGAGGGCAGGTCATTGCGACCTCCTCCGTGGCGGGCATCATTGCGCACGGGGGAGCCGGGGTTTATTCCACCTCGAAGTTTGCCGTCGTGGGCATGATGGAGGCGCTGCGCAACGAGCTTGCGGAAACCAACGTGGGCGTCTCGGTCTTCTGCCCCGGCCTGGTCAATTCGAACATCGGCGACTCCAACCGCAACCGTCCGAATACCCTGGCCGACTCGGCCTTCAAGCCCGACCCCAAGATGATGGCGCGCATGCGCGAGCAGATGAAGTCGATGCGCGGTCCACCGCCCGGCATGGATCCGCTCGAGGCAGGGCAGCGCGTGCTTCGCGGGATGCAGAACAACGAGCTCTACATTCTCACCACCCCCGAGCTCGAATCGGAGATCCAGGCGCGGGGCGAGGCGATTGTCGCGGCAATTCCCACGGACGTGCATCCTCCGGCTGCCCGCATCACCCTGCAGCGCATGATTGCCGGCAAGACGGTGTATGCCACTTTGCGCGATCGCAGCCGATGCGAGCGCGCACGCTCGCGGAAGGTGTAGGCCGGCGGAGTGGGGAGCGCCGTTGAGGGATCCGCGTTGAGCGTTCGGATCGTCGATTTTCCGGAGACGAGGATCGCGGCCGTCGAGCATCGAGGGCCACCGGAGCGCGAGCACGAGACGGCGCGGCGGCTCATCGAGTGGCGGCTCGCGAATCGCGTTTCACCGGAGAGGCATCGCACCTTCGGGATTCACTACACCGACCCGCGCAAGACCCCGGCGGCGGAGCACCGCGTTGACTTCGCCGTGGAATTCGCGCACGAGGTCGCGCGGAATCCTCAGGGCGTGGTGGGCAAGCTCATCCCCGCCGGACGGTGCGCGGTCGCAAGGCACCTCGGGTCGCGGGCCAATGTATCCGCCGCGGAGTACCTGTACGAGGTCTGGCTTCCGCGCAGTGGCGAGTCCGTGCGCGACTTCCCGATCTTCTTCCACTACGTGAATGTCGGTCCCCAGGTATCGGAGCCCGAGATGGTGACTGATGTGTATCTGCCCCTGAGATAGCTGGCCCGAGAGCCCGTGGCCACCGACGCCTGGACCCCCGCACATCTGCGGGTCGTGCTTGCAGCCTTTCTGGGCTGGATGCTCGATGCGTTCGACTTCTTCCTCGTCGTGTTCGTGCTCGAGCACATCGCGCACGACTTCCGCACCGACGTGAAGAGCGTGACGTACGGCATCTTCCTGACGCTCGCGCTGCGCCCGGTGGGCGCCTTGCTCTTCGGGCGCGTGGCCGATCGCTATGGGCGCCGCCCCGCGTTGCTTGCAAGCGTGCTTTCCTATTCCGCGATGGAATTCGCCTCGGCGCTCGCCCCCTCGCTCACGGCGTTTCTGGTGATGCGAGCGCTGTTCGGAGTGGCGATGGGTGGCGAATGGGGCGTCGGTGCCTCGCTTGCCATGGAGAGCATTCCGGTTCGCTCGCGCGGGCGCATCTCCGGCATCCTGCAATGCGGCTACCCGACCGGCTATCTCCTGGCGGGGATCGTGTACGGCACGACCTTCGCGCACATCGGCTGGCGCGGCATGCTCATGCTCGGGGCTCTTCCGGCCGTGCTCACTCTTTATATTCTGGCGAGGGTGCCGGAATCCCCGACGTGGGCGGCAGCGCGCACTCGCGCACGCGCCATCACGCATGTTCCGCCGCCGAGCCTGTGGGCGAGCCTCTCCGGCCACTGGCGTCTTGCGATCTACGCGATCGTGCTGATGACCGCGATGAACCTCTTCAGCCACGGCACGCAGGATCTCTATCCGACATTCCTGAGCGCTCAGCGCGGACTCTCCCGCGCAACCGTCGCGCACATCTCGGTCATCTACAACCTCGGTGCGATCTGTGGGGGACTGCTCTTTGGGTCGCTCTCGAGCCGCATCGGACGCCGTCGGGGCATCGCGGTAGCCAGCTTGCTGGCGCTGGCGGCGCTGCCGTTCTGGGCCTATTCGACCAGTGTTGCGGCGTTGGCCGTTGCGGCCTTCGGGATGCAGTTCGCGGTGCAGGGTGCGTGGGGCGTCGTGCCGGTGCACCTGAACGAGCTGTCACCTCCGGACTTGCGCGCCACCTTTCCGGGCGTGATCTATCAGCTCGGAAACCTGCTCGCCTCGTACAACGCCACTTTGCAGGCGACGCTCGCGATCGCCCACACGGGCGGCGCGCGACCCGACTATGCGTTCGCGCTCACGCTGGTGTGCGGAATCGTGGCCCCCGCGATCGCCTTGCTCGCGGTGCTCGGACCCGAGCGACAGAATGTGCGCTTTGCGAGCTCCTGAGGGACATCAGGGCTGGCCCACCTCCACGGCGGTTGCGCGGAAGGGCCTGAGCATCGCATCCGGCACGGGCGCTGGGCGCATGAGCGAGCCGAGCTGTCCCTCGAGGAGGTAGGCGGTCGTGCCCACGACGGTGACCGACACCGGACCGTCGGGAAAGCCCGATTTGATCACCGTCAGCGTTCCGCTGTCCCCACGCAAGGTCACACGCGAGAGGCGACCGCCACTGCCGCCCTCGGCAATCAGCAGGCTGTCCCCACCGAAACTGCGGATGCCGTCGGGACGGGCGAGCGGCCGGTCGAGCCTCACCTCGACGATGCGGCCTGCGCTGCCGTCGGAGAGGATCGGCACCGAGAACAGCTTGCTGCTCGCAAGCGTGCCCACCAGCACGCGCCGGCCGAGAATGGCGATGCCGTCCACCAGGCCTCCAGGTGGCCCGAAGGCACCGTTGCCCGCCCAGATCTCGAGCTCTGCCGCTCCCTTCCTCAAGCGCACGACCTGCATGTTGTTGGTGTCGGTGGCGTAGATCGTGCCATCGCGCGCCACGGCGATGTCGTTGCAGAACCCGCCACGCGATGGGAAATCGAAATGCGCCTTGTGCGCCCCGGTCTGCAGATCGAAGGCGTAAAGAGTGGCAGGGGCGGGCCACCACGCGCGCCACCATGAGCGCGCGCCCGTCGGATCGAATGTATTGGAGCAGGCCCACAACGTGTTGGAGCGGTCATCCGCGAATACGCCGAAGACGTTGCGAAGACCCGCGGTCCCGGACGCAATCCATGGCCCAGCATGGTCGGCACCTGGGGGTGCGCGAAAGATCGCCTGCTGCATGATGCTGCCGATGATGACCGAGCCGTCGGCCGAGGAGGTGAGGCTCTCGGGGAAAATCCTCGCGCCGCGCACGAGGATGTGGGCCGGCGGTGAGGCTTGCGCCACGGCGCCGATCAGCACGGCGGCGAGCAGCCCTATGGGCGCCAAAAACACGTGGCGTTCGCCGGGTCGGTGAATCTTCATCGCGTTCAACCTTCGTTCGGGCTCGGTCCCGCAGGGGCTGTGTGGCCCGTCATGATAGCGGCTGCGCAAGCTTGGGCGAATGCGGCTGCACTTGCGGTCGCAGGTGAACTACACTCGTGCATCCCCTTGGAGATCGCACCGGGTATCCACATCGTGTCGATCATCACGAAGGATGCCGTGGCGGACCTCGGCCTGAAAGTGGGCCAGCGCGCGTATACGATCATCAAGGCATCGAGCGTCATGGTGGGCGTCGATCATTGAGATTCGGCGGCGGCCCACCGTAAGTTGCTGATTGCGTTGACAACTCACGGGGCGGACCCTAGGCTTTTCCCCCGCTCGAGCGCAGGCTGATCGGCCACGCAGACTGCAGCTTCGGCCGGCCTGCGGCGCGGAAGGTGAGCACATGATCATAAAGGATGAGTCCCAGCTGACCGAGGCGGTCCTCGCCGAGACCGAGCGCACGGAAGATCCGCGTCTAAAGGAGATTCTTCAGTCCCTCGTCCGCCATCTGCACGGCTTCGCGCGCGAGGTGCGCCTCACCGAGAAGGAATTCGATCAGGCGATCAACCTGGTCACGGCGCTCGGGCATCGCACGACGGAAAGTCATAACGAGACGCGCCTGATTGCAGGCTCGCTCGGACTTTCAACGCTCGTGTGTCTGATGAACAACGGCGATGGCGGCAGGCGGGAGACCTCGGCCAACTTGCTCGGCCCGTTCTGGCGCTCCGGCGCGCCGCGCATGCAAAACGGCGCCTCGATCGTGCGCTCGCCCACCGCGGGCCGCCCGCTGTTCTTCACGGGCCGCATCGTCGACCTGCAGGCCAACCCGATTCAGGGCGCGGAGATCGACGTGTGGCACGCCTCCCCCGAAGGGCTTTACGAGAATCAGGATCCCAATCAGGCCGAGTGGAACCTGCGTGGCAAGTTCACGAGCGATCAAGCGGGAGTGTTCTCCTATCGCAGCATCAAGCCGGCCGGCTATCCGGTCCCGATGGGCGGTCCGGCGGGCGCTCTGCTTCGAGCCCAGAAACGCCATCCCTTCAGGCCGGCCCATCTGCATTCACTCATCTACAAGCCCGGCTTCAAGACCATGGCCTCGCAGATCTACAGTCCCGACGATCCGCTGCTCGAGACGGACGCGCAGTTCGGCGTCACTCGCACGCTCATCGGGCGTTACGTGCTCCACGAGAACGAGCCCGCGCCCGATCCCAACGTGCACGAGCCCTGGTACAGCCTCGAGCACGTGTTCGTGCTCGAGCCGGGGGAGGCCTGGCTGCCGACCTCTCCGGTCACGGCCAAGACCGCTACTGCGTTGTCGGAGGCCGAATATGCGCGGTGAGGCGGGCCTGGGGGGCGCCCCCGGCGCGGCGCTCACCGCTCAGAGCATGGAGAGCTGCATTCGCGCCTACTTCGCAGCCTGCAACACCGGCGAGGTCGAGCGGATCGCGAGCTACTTCGAGCCGGATGCGGTTCACTTCTTTCCGCCCGGCATGTACGGGGGCCCGTTCCGCGGCGCGTACACGATCGCGCAAAAGTGGCACGATGCGGTGAATCAGCTCGGCTCCATGTGGACCGTGGACCAGGTGCTCTGCGATCCGCCGACCCGGCGCGCGGTGATCGAATGGAGTCACTTCAAGCGCCGTGCAGGAGTGCTGCTGCGCGGAGACGAGTGGTATGTGTTCAGCTCGCGCGGGCTCATCGAGGAGATCCGCGCCTACTACGCCGCGCCCCAGGACGCCTCGCTC
>Ga0335072_10000205_pt1 | contig 128907 bp, 99 predicted proteins | sample Lox_Sample_21_FD_206725 | JGI IMG/M metagenome (GOLD analysis project Ga0335072, IMG submission 206725) | Soil microbial communities from Loxahatchee National Wildlife Refuge, Florida, United States - Lox_Sample_2.1 | ecosystem: Environmental > Terrestrial > Soil > Wetlands | place: USA...
GGATTTATGTCGGGCGGCAAGGGATATCTCGCGCCCTACGACATTGACCTGCATAACATCGCGGGCACGGCGATCCCGATGGACACGCTGGGGGCGCTGATCGGAACGAAGATCCAGGGCAAGTGGAAGGTGCTGCTCACCGACGCGTGTCACAGCGGAGCGATCACGCCGGAGACCGATCCAATGCAGGTGAATCACATGCTGCTCGATCTGCACCAGTCGATCTTCTCGCTGACGGCGAGCCGGGACCGAGAGCAAAGCTTCGAAAGCGCGAACTGGGGCGGTGGACACGGGATCTTCACCTATTACGTGGTGAGCGGGCTGGCCGGCGCGGCGGATGCCAACGGCGACGGCGTGGTGAGCGCGGACGAGCTGGCGGAGTATGTGCACACGAATGTGCGCCAGGCGACGGGAGGCCGGCAAAATCCGACTTCGGAGCGGGGCAGCTTCGATCCAAATATGGTGCTGGCGTTCAACCCCGAGCATGCGAAGGCGGGAACGACGGCGGATCTTCAGTATGGGACGCTGGTGATCCAGACCAACATGGATAACACCGAGCTCTGGCTGGATGGGAAAGATGTGGGCGCGCTGAGCAAGGCCTCGGCGCTGCGGCTGCCGGGGCTGACGCCGGGCTCGCACACCATCAAAGCGGTGCACATGGGCTATGAACCGGATGGTCCGCGCGAAGAGGTGGTGTATCCGGGGCAGGAGACCACGGTCAATGTGCGGATCCTGATTCCACGGCAGCATGCGCAGGCGGCGGAGGATCTGCTGGACGAAGCGATCACCGATTACAAGAAGGGCTTCGAGGCGAACTACAAAAAAGCCGAGGCGAAGCTGAACCAGGCGGTCACGGTGGATCCGAAGTACAGCGAGGCCTGGATGTATCTGGGACGCGTGGAGGATGCGCTGTGGGCGGACGATCAGGCGAGCGCGGCCTTTCAGAAGGCCATTGCGATCGATCCGGATTACGAAGAAGCGCGGGTGAGCTATGCCGCGGCGCTGCTGGACCAGGGCGGTCTGGACGAGGCGGTGCGACAACTGAACGCGGCGCTGCAGCTGAAGCCGGAGGACGGGACGGCGCTCTATCTGCTGTCGCAGGCGTATGCACGTGAGGGCGACTTTGCGGATGGGAAGGCAGCGGCGTTGCGCGCGGTGAAGGCGACGCCGGCGAATGGCGAAGCACATTTCTGGCTGGCCGAGTGCGAGCGGCATCTGAACGATGCGGCGGGGGCGGAGGCGGAGTACCGACAGTATCTCCAGATGACCAACTTCAACTCCGGCGCCCTGGGCAATGTGAACTACTACGTGGCGGGTTTCCTGCTGGGGATTGGGCGCAGGCATCAGGCGGCGCAGCAGGATATCTGGCGCGAGCAGCAGGGCCAGGCGAATCTGGGCATCTGCGATTGCGAGTGGATGCAGAAGCGCGACGATACGGCCATTCCTTACTGCCAGAAGGCACTGAGCTTTATGCCCACCGATCTGTGGGCGAACTACCGGCTGGGGCTGATCTACGTCGAGAAGGCCAACTCAGGAGCGCAGAGCACCGGCACAGCGGCGCTAAGCACCCAGGATGTCATGAACCTGCTGACTGAGGCGAAAGTCCGCTTCGGCAACGTAGTGGCAGCGAATCCCGATACCGACGAGGCGAGCCGTGCTAAACAATACATCGCGAAGATCGACGCGGCGCTCGCGGCGCATCCGTAGCTCGACCGGCTATTCGTGGTGCAGATCGAGGCTCAGCACCACCTGCGATGAATCGGAGCCTCCCATTTTGCTGACAACATAGATGGCTTTTTCCCCGGGGCCTGCGTCATTGGCAGCGGAATCGTCGATCTTCTGCTCGTCAACTAGAGTGAGATCGCGGCTGGCCAACTGCTGCACGAAGAAATCAGGGATCTTGTTCTCGGCGATCAGGCTGGTCTGTGCCGCTTCCGGGGCCGCCTGCTGCGGGGCCGGCTGGCTCGTGCCCTTCAAACCCTGAATAGCGTGGTCAATGTCGGCGATGGGATTGCGGCTGAGAATGACGTAGAGCTTTTCGTCGCCGGGATTCTGATCGAACGCGAAAGCACGCGTCCCGCCAGGAACCATCTGCATCTGACCGGCAGCGATTTTGTTGGCGTCTTCTGCGGAGCCGGGCCGTGGAAAGATCGGCGACCATGCACCGGAGGATCCCTGCTGGATGACATAGATGTAGCCGGGACTGTTTGCGAGTAAGCCGAGGCGGATGTGATCGCCGCTGTGAAACGTGGCGCCCGGGGAGACCTCAATATACCGGCCATCCATACCGCGCAGCAGCAGCGAACAGCGCAGGCCAAGCCGATCGGCCGCGGTGCGCACGAGATGGGGTGCGACGCCGTAGCCGTTTTCACTCACCAGTTGAACAGTGTGAATCAGTCCAGGCGTCTGCTGGGCGCTCACAGCGGTTTCGCTCTCCTGCGCGGGCGCCGGGGCGGCGGTGGGATGCTGGACGCGGGCGTGGGAAGCGGCATGCTTATGGGCGGCGGGGTTGGGGGTGACGCTGATCATGTCGCTCGAAGACCAGAAGGCATCGCGCGCCGTAGTGTGCTGGGCGGAAAGGCTGAAGGCGAAGAGCGCGAGGGGGAGAGCGGCCAGGGGCAGAGTCTTGATCATGGTCTTCCTTATGGGTGCAGCGCGTAATCAGAATCAGCTCAGGATCGATGTAAGACTGCAGGTCGAGTCAGAGTGCGGCCCATCGCGAAATAGTGCGCTCAGGCGGGAGGGGCGTTTCGCACGCAGCGAAAGCCGATCCAGGGAGAGCGGGCATCGATGGGCAGAGGGCGATGCTTCGCTACGTCGAAATCTTCGTTGTCACCGGGCCTGAAGCTGCCGCCCTTGATGATGCGCCAATCGGCAGAGAAGCTTTGACCTTTCAGCAACTGCTGCATGGCGGTGGTGTCGGCGGAGGTGGGGGTGTAGGAAGTGGCCGTCCACTCCCAGACGTTGCCAGCCATGTTATATGCGCCGGAAGGACTCCGGCGCAAGGGGTTTGCGGTAACGGGCTGGAGGGCAGAGGGGACGTCGCCGGTCCACGGAGCGTTGCCCCAGGGATAGGTGCGGCCATCGTTGCCGCGGGCGGCCTTTTCCCATTCCTCTTCGGTGGGGAGTCGCTTGCCGGCCCACGCGGCGTAGGCGACGGCGTCCTGCCAGGAGACATCGCCGACCGGATAGTCGGGATGGGCTGTGTAGTCCTGCGACGGCGGCGGGGTGTGGCCCGTCGCCTCGCAAAAGGCGCGGTATTCCGCATTGGAGACTTCCGTCGCATCGATATAGAAGCCAGGCAGCGTGATGTTCCGGCCATCGGCCTGCGATCCAAAGATGAAGGAGCCAGCAGCCACCAGAAGCATGCGGCCATGAGCTTCGGAGTAGGCGGGTGGGAGAGCAGCAGCCGTGGCATTAGTCGCCGGAGCGGCGACCGGTTTGGGATGGCGCAGCCAGAGCACAGCGAGGACGCCGATGAGCACCAGCACGGTGGACGACAAGGCGACGGTCAGAACGGTCCGGCGCGAAGATTGCGGAGTTTCCGGTGCATCAGCGGGCGCACTGGCGATCGACGCCGGCGTCGGCGAGGACGGGCCATTCGTCGCGGTCCGAGGCATGGTAGGAGTGTCCGAGATGGATGGCGAGGAAGAGGGTGTGGCCGAAGAGGGCTGTCGTTCGAGAGGCACTTGCTGCGCGCGAACGATGGCTTCATGAAGGCCCGCGTTGATGGAGGGACGCAGGTCACCGGGTCCGGCACTGGCGCCATAGGAAACGAGGGTTTCGAGCAGTTCCGCCGTGTTCTGATAGCGTTCTTCGGGACGCTTGGCCAAGAGCTTCTGGACGATGGCGTCGCAGGCCGGAGGCAGCGACGGCTGGTATGCGAGCAGCGAGGGCGGCGGCGTGGTGAGGTGCGCGATCTGGACTGCCGGCGCTGATTCGTTTTCGAAGGGACGATGGCCGGTGAGCAGTTCGAAGAAGACCACGCCCAGCGCATACAGGTCGCTGCGAATATCGCAGGGCTCGCCACGGACCTGTTCGGGGCTCATGTAGTAAGGGGTTCCGACGCTTTCACCGGGGCGGGTGAGGCCGTCCGAGAGATCGGCAATCCGGGAGATGCCGAAGTCGAGAATCTTGATACGGCCGCTCTCGTCCAGAAGCATGTTCGCCGGCTTCAGGTCGCGATGCACGATGTGGCGGGCTTCGGCGCAGGAGAGCGCTTCCGTGGCCTGCGCGATCACGTTGGCGGTAGCGGCCAGGGCAATCGGGCCCTGGCGGCGGAGGTAGCTTGCCAGGTCTTCTCCGGGGACGAACTGCATAACCAGGTAATGAACGCCGTCTCCCTCACCAATGTCGAAGATTGGGACAATATTAGGGTGATTGGCCAGCGATGCAGCCATGCGGGCTTCGTGTTCGAAACGGGAGACAATGTTGGGATCGCCGGCAAGATATTCGGCCAAAACCTTGATGGCAAAGAGGCCGCCGTGGAAGCGATGGCGGGCGAGGAAGACCTGGGCCATGCCACCGCCGCCGATGCGGCAGAGGATCTGATATTTGCTTCCGACGATGGCGCTGAGACGTTGTTGCAGTTCTGGCTGGGCCATGATGGGTTCGAACAGATTGCCGATGTGACAGGAGGAAGCCTATCGCGTATAGGCCGGAGGGATCAAACGCCGGCAGCAGCCAGGGAGCGTGAAGGCCCCGGAAGAACCGAGAAGACAGGGAGTAAGCAGGCGGATACCGACGTAATAGCACCTATTGATTATTGAGTTCACATATAAACCGATGTAACGTTGACGACAACGTCAACCAGGAGAAGACGCCTGCGGCAGCGAGGGAAAGCCGCGAGGCAAGGGGTTCTATGTTTGGTCGCGACATGATCATGAATCCCGATATGCACCGGGCCGCACTGGCCACCGACGACGACGCGGATACGCTGGGCGACCGCGTAGCCGAGTTGGAACGCGAAGCCGAGGAGCAACTGGAACTGCATGGCATCACCGCCAACGGCTATATGAAGCGGCTGCACCGCCAGCTCGCAGAATCGCTGCAGATGGAAGCGTCGATGCTTCGCCGGCGCAGAGATATGATCCGCGAGAGCCCAGCCGCCCGTTGCCGGCGCCCCCTTCCGCCGAATAGCGAAGATCGTGTTCAGGACGAACTGTAACGGCGATCTGTCTCGCCGCCGTCCCCAAAAGAGAAGTCCCGGAAGAGAAGAGGAGGCTTCGTTTCGGATCCCGTTGATGCCAGACCGGGAGAGCCGCATGTAGCAGGAGCCCTTGGCCATTCGATAAGGTAGAGGACGTGAAGACGCCCCCGATGTTGTGGATGGCCCTGACGGCTGCCCTCACGCTCCATACTGCACCAAACGCAGTCGCACAGCCCGCCGAAAAGCAAATCGTGCTGGATGGCGCCAGCCCCGGTCCTGTCTTTGACGGGATTGGCGCGGCGAGCGCGGGCGCTTCTTCCCGCTTGCTGATCGACTACCCGGAGCCTTACCGCAGCCAGATCCTCGATTACCTCTTCAAGCCAGATTACGGGGCGTCGCTCCAGCACCTCAAGGTCGAGATCGGCGCGGACGTGAACTCGACCGACGGCTCGGAGCCGAGTTCCATGCGCGCCCGCGTGAACCACGACTACACCCGTGGCTACGAGTGGTGGCTCATGAAGGAGGCAGGCAGGCGGAATCCGAAGATCGTGCTGGATACGCTGGCCTGGGGCGCGCCCGGCTGGGTGGGCGGTGGCAGCTTCTACTCCGACGACATGGCCGATTATGTCGCCGACTTCATTGCCGGGGCGCGGAAGACCTGGGGCCTGGACATTGCCTATACCGGCATCTGGAATGAGAAGCGCTTCGCCAGCGCGGAGTATGTGAAGACGCTGCGCCGGGTTCTGGACCAGCATCACCTCGACACGAAGATCGTCTGCTGCGATGAGTATCCGGGCGAGGGCCACGGTCAGTGGGAGGTAGTCGATGCGATGCAGAAAGATCCTGCGCTGCGCGATGCCATCGCTGTGGTGTCCGTTCACTATCCGCTGGTGGATGGCAAATACACGACAACCGCAGAGGCCAGGCAGGTGGGCAAGCCCCTCTGGTCGAGCGAAGATCAGCCCAATTCGGGTGGGGGACCCATCCTTTCCCGCGACTGGGGTGTGGGCGGCCGCATCCTGGCGAGGCTCTACAATCAGAACTATTTGCAGGGCGGTTTCACCGCCACGGAGATCTGGAGCCCCGTGACTTCGTACTACGACGACCTGGCAGCGGCGAACTCCGGGCTGATGTATGCCAACACGCCGTGGTCGGGCCACTACGACGTGCAGGGGGCGATCTGGGCGACGGCCCACACCACGCAGTTTGCCCAGCCTGGCTGGCGCTATCTGGAGAAGTCGTGCGGGACGCTGCCGGAGAATGGCGACTACGTTACCTTCCGGTCACCCAATGGCAGCGACTGGAGTGTAGTGCTCGAGACGATCGCTGCAAAGCAGCCGCAGCCGGTGCATTTCACCATCGAGGGCGGCCTTTCAAGCGGAACGGTTCACATCTGGGAGACGAACAGCCGGCGCACCTTTGAGCACGTAAGCGATGTGCCGCTGCGCGACGGCGGGTTAGACTACACATTCGATCCCGACTCGCTCTATTCGCTGACTACCACGACCGGTCAGGGAAAAGGAACCGCGACTCCGGCAGCGGCTGCTCGGTTTCCCATGCCGTATCGGGACGACTTCGAAGCGACGGCGGATGGGCGAAGCCCGCGCTTCCTGGCGGATCAGGATGGGGCGTTTGAGGTTCACTCGTGTGCGGGGCGGACAGGAAAATGCCTCGAGCAGATGGTCACCGAGCGGCCGATTCCATGGGGACCGCTGCCCGATCCCTGGACGCTGGCAGGCGATGCCGGATGGACGGATTACCAGGTCGATACGGATGTGCGGACTGAAGCGGAAGGCAGCGCTATGGTGCTGGGGCGGATCGACTCTGCCGATGTATTTCGCGATGGCGAAGCCCGGCTGCCCAGCGCCTACACTTTGCGCCTCCATGGCGATGGTATCTGGGAGCTGCTGAGCACAGGCTACGGCAAGGTGGCGCGCACTCTTGCGCAGGGACGAATCGCGGCAACAGCGGGAGAATGGCACCATCTTCGCCTGGTATTCCACGGCCAGGAGATTCGGGCCAGCGTGGATGGACGAGTCGTGGCGCAGGTGCAGGACGGCAGCCATACAAGTGGCATGTTCGGCATTGGTTCGGACTGGAACCGGGCGCAGTTCGACAACCTCGCCGTAACACAACAGTAAGAAATGAGCAGCAAAATGGTTGCGCCTTCCGGTGGGCCGCGCGGGCGGTAACTCCGCGCATCTAACCTCGACGGGCCGAAGGAGCGTGCCGCGCCCGCGCACGGCGCGAACTCCAGAGCCGTAAGAGGAGGCTGACGTTCCCGTGTTTGTGCCGGCAGCGGTTTCGATCCCGACGAGCTTGTTTGTAGTGGGATTCGTCGCACTTCTGCTGATTGCGGCTTTCCTGCTATCGGGGATCTTCGGGCCGACGCCCAAATACGAGATCACCAACCGGGCAGATTTGCCGCAAAATGACGGCGTGGAGTTCCTGATCCTGGTGGAATCGCTGGTTGACGCCAAGGTGAACCGGACCGGCAGCTTCCAGGTGCTGACCAACGGGCCGGCGTTTTATACGGCGGAGCTGGAGGCGATTCGTGGCGCGCAGCGCAGCGTGAACCTCGAAGCTTATATTTTCGAAAAGAGCCGGATCGGCGCGCAATATCTGGAAGCACTGACCGACCGTGCAAAAGCAGGCGTACAGGTCAATGTGGTGCTCGATGCCTTTGGCAGCGCGGGCGCGACTCGGAAATATTTTCGTCCGCTGCTGGCAGAGGGCGGAAAGGTGAGTTGGTATAACAGTCCGACATGGTACCGGCTGACGCGACTCGATAACCGTACCCATCGCGAGCTGCTGATCGTGGATGGCCGGATTGGTTTCATCGGCGGGGCTGGCATCGCCGACCACTGGTACGACGGGGTGCACGGGAATCCCCGCTGGCGAGACACCATGGTGCGCGTCGAGGGCGAAGCGGTTCCGAACCTCCAGGCGACCTTTGCAGAGAACTGGCTCTCTGCCAGCGGCGAGTTGCTGAACGGGGAAGCGTATTTCCCGGAGATCGAGTGCCCACACAGGACCGCAGCGCTGGTGATCAACAGCACGCCCACAGTGGGTGGCTCGACGCGGGCGCGGGTGCTGTTTCAGTTGCTGCTGGCATCGGCGCAGCACAGCATCTCCATCACCACACCGTATTTCCTGCCCGACAGGAGCCTGATGCGGGAACTGTGCCGCGCGATCGAAGAGAGACACGTGAAGGTGCGGATTCTGGTGCCGGGGCGCAAGAGCGATCATCTGGTGACGCGCAGCACCAGCCGTGGAGGCTATGGCCCGTTACTGAAAGCGGGAGCGGAAGTGTATGAATATCAGCCGGCAATGATCCATGTGAAGATGCTGTGTGTCGATGAGCTGTGGACGGTGGTGGGGTCCACCAACTTCGATAACCGCTCGTTCGGCATCAATGATGAGGTCAATCTGGCGGTGTGCGATGCGCGATTCGCCGAGCGCCTCGAGGCGGATATGTCATTGGACATCCGGGAGAGCCGGCGGGTTTCGCTGGAAGAGTGGGTGCATCGGCCGGTGACCGAGCGGGCACCGGAACTGCTGGGCTGGATCTTCGAGCGGCAACAGTGAACGAGGGACAGGGCATGCGGGTCGCGACCTACAACATCCATAAGTGCCGGGGTTTCGATGGCAGGACTTCGGTGGAGCGGATCGTCGCAGTGGTCGGCGAGCTTGCAGCGGACGTGGTGTGTCTGCAGGAGGTGGTGGATGCACCCGGCGGGGATCCCGAATTCGATCAGGCGGGCGAAATCGCGCGGCAGTTGCCGGACTACACATCGGCCTTTGGCAGCAACCGCGAGCTCTACGGGGGCCGGTATGGAAACATGACACTGACGAGGCTGCCCCTGCGTGGCTGGCGGAATCACGACGTGACACACAGGCGGGAAGAGCGTGGCGTGCTGCAGACCGATATTGAGCTCCATGGCGGGACGGTGCTGCATGTGTTCAACGTCCATCTGGGGACGGGGCTGCGCGAGCGCCGCTCGCAGGGGCGCCGGCTGCTGAGCGAGGACGTGCTGGGGCAGACGGAGCTAAGCGGGCCGCGGCTGGTGCTGGGAGATTTCAACGAGTGGACGCGAGGGCTGACGACGAAGCTGATGCGCACCGCCTTCAGAACCTTTCAGCCGCAGCATGCGGGGCGGTTTCCCAAGACGTATCCGGGGATTCTGCCGCTGCTCACCCTGGACCACTGCTACTTCGAAGCGCCGTTGGAGCTTGAAGAGACTCGATTATGGCGGAGTCGCCGGGCGCTGCTGGCTTCAGATCATCTGCCGCTGATTGCCGACTTCAGAATCGGCGTCCGGCGAGAAGAAGTCGCGTAGGCCCCGCAGACAGCGAGAGGGCGACCGCCGTTTTGCGATGCGCCCTCTGGTGTCCACCTCGTCCGGATTTTGTGCAGAACCTGGGAATCCGCGGCCCCGATTACTGGCCCATGATGATGCGGGTTGGGGTGTATTCGTTCCTCTTGATCTTCTTATCCAGCCGTGCCGTGATCGCGGCGCCATACTGGACGGACTGCAGGGTGTGTGACTGTCCAACCTCATCAAAGCGGAGAACCACACGCGAATCTGTCGGCGCAGGGTCACCCGGGGCAACAACCCAGCCGAAGCTGCAGCTGCCGGTGGCGTCGATCAAGGTCACGATGCCGCCGTCCGCCTGGCGAGTCACAGTATAGCGGCTGGCGGGGCAGCTCTTTTTGCCGACGCTGAAGCTGAAGGGGACGTTGAGGGTAGCGGCCATCGCGGTGTTTGCGGTCAAAGCTGAGGTCGTCACAACTGCTGACGCCAGGAAGAATTTGCGGAGTGTGGATGTCATCGCTTCGTCTCCTGATATGCCGACAACAGTAGCCATCCAGGAAAACGAAAGTCGTTAAATTCTTATCCAGAAAGCGTCAAGTTTTTGAGTCTCGATTTTTGACGCGGAACCGCGCCCACAACTTCGTGTTCACGGACAGCGGCGAGTTCGCTGTGGATCGCCCGAAGTTCGGACTCGCGTTCTTTCTCGCCCAGACGCTCGGCAATGCGCAGCGCATGCTCGAGCAAGTGGGCGGCTTCCGTATGCGCCTGGCGGCTGCGCGCATGTCCGGAGGCGATGCGCAGCGCGCTGGCGGCGCCCTGCCAGTCGGCGGCGGCTTCGTAGTGCATCGCCATTTCGCGTGCTACGGTCGCCTCGCAGCCGGCAAACAGTTCACCCAGACGCTTCGCGATGCGCAGGTGGCAGCGAGCGCGGCGCGCAGCGGGCTGCCTCTGGTAGAGGACCTCACGGTAGAGGCCATGCACGAAGACGAAGAATTCGGAACGTGTGCCGTCAGGGAGCTCGTCCTGACCGGCTCGTTCGACGAAGTGCAGGCGGCGCGCCAGCCGATCGCAGGCTTCTTCCACCTCGGCGATGTTTTGCTCCAGAGCGGCGGCTACCGCCCATGCAGGAAAAGCGATGCCCATGACGCTGCCTGCGCCGAGGATGCGCTGATCGTCCGGGGTGAGACATTCGATTTCAAGCTCGATCATCTGCGCGAGGCGATCGGGGACATCGGCATCCAGTTCCTCGAAGGATCCGCGCGCGACCCATGGCGCGGCTGGTTCAGATGCGTCGCGAACCAGGCAGCGCCGCGCGATGAGGTGCTCGACTATGGAGATGGCGAAGAGCGGATTGCCTTCAGAATGCTGGTGGACAAAGGCGGTGAGAGCCGGAGGCAGCGCTTCCTGCTTCAGTTCCCTGCTCAGCAATTGGCTGACGGCGGTCTGATTGAGCGGAGCGAGTGCGATCTCGGTGCAAAGCTGGCGCAGGAGCAGGTCGTGCCTGATACGGCGGAGGGGGTGGTCGGGTGCTGTCTCGCCATTGCCGCAGGTGGCGAGAATCATCAGTTGCGCCCGGGTCCGGCGGCGGGCGAGAGCCGAGATGAGATTGAGAGTGGATTCGTCGGCCCAGTGTAGATCTTCGAGCAACAGAACCAGCGGCTGCCGGGCGGCGATTTCTTCGAGAGCCGCGCAGAGGTCGCCGGGCATGCGTTCGGAACTGCCGCCCGGAGAGGATGGATCTGCAGGTCCGACGGTGGCGAGCCAGGCAGGCGCGAGACGCGCCAGCACGCGCCGGGCCTCGTCGCCCGCTGCGGATGCGCAGAGCTGGGCGAGCGCTTCAACAACTGGGTAGTACTCTTCCTTTTCGCCGAAGCCCTGCACACATTGGCCGCGAGCTGCTGGAATGGAGCGCGGAGAGACAACTCCCTCGAGGAAGGAATCGAGCAGGGCGGTTTTGCCAATGCCGGCCTCGCCGGCGAGGAAAACAAGCTGGCGATGGCCGGAGCTGGACTGTTGCAGCAGGGCTTCGAGCCGTTCGAGTTCCTGATCGCGACCCACGATGACACTGCCGCTCGCGTGGGCGGCTGAAGCAGAGCCGTGCGGCATGGGGCGCGGGTCGCTCGTGCAGTCTGTCACCGAAGCCACGAAGCAGTAGCCGCGCTTGGGAATGGTTTGAATGAAGCGCGGCCGTGCGATGTCGTCGCCGAGAAGCTTGCGCAATTCAAGAACGTAGGTGCGGAGGACCTGAGGCTGCACGAAAGTATCGGGCCACAGTGCATCGAGTAGTTCATCGTGGGTGATGAGGCGGCCGGGATGCTCCACCAGATATTGCAGGACCATGAAGGGGCGGGGCGGAAGAGCGATCTGCTGGTCGATGCGCCACAGACAGCCATTCGCCGCATCCAGCCGAAAAGACTCAAACTGCTTCATCCAGCGACCTGCTTCAGGGGAATCATGCCCGGTTCCGGTGCAAGTATTGTTCCACTATGAACGTGCTCGGATACAGCGCGCAACCGCAATGAGAGGAACATTCTGAGGGATGCACGGCATTCATTGGGATCGTGTCGATTGCCTCATTGTCCGGATGCGGACGGATGTGTCCATATTTAGAGACACACTCATCCGGCTCCTGAAGAACCTACGCCGCGGCGCGTGCAGCGGTTCCCCGGAGCGACACGCTTCGTATGCAGGCAGGAGCCCATTTCGATCGATGATCACTGCAGGCGGAGGATCACGGCTTCTGCGGGCCTGAGATGGAGGGCGCCGCCGACCGATTCGCCTTCGTTGTCGAGGTATGTGGAGAGAAGAATGGTTCCCGCTTCAACGGAAACGGTGGCGGGGTCGTGACTCAGATTCAGCAGGACCTCGAGTCGCTCACCGGCGTCTGTGCGGCGGTAGCGCAGAACGTCGTTCTCTGCGGCGAGGTCTTCGATCCTGCCCCCGATCAATAAGGGCAGTTCTGCACGGAGAGCGATGAGGCGGCGATAGAGATGGAGGATCGATTGCGGGTCCTGCTCGAGGGCTGCGACGTTGACGCGAGTGTGATCGGCGCTCAGAGGGAGCCAGGGGCTGCCGGTGGTAAAGCCGGCGTTGGGCGAGGAGTGCCAGGGCATGGGGGTCCGTTCGGGGTCGCGCCCTTGGCCGATGCCAGGCTCATTCTTCTCGGCGGGATCCTGAACGTCTTCGGGGGGGATGGCAGCGTTCGTCATTCCCAGCTCTTCGCCGTAGTAGAGGGTGAGTGTGCCGGGGAGGGTCATGAGCAGCATGGCGGCGGCGGGCGCCAGGCTGGTGCCGATTCGGCTGGCAATGCGCGCCTGGTCGTGGTTGCCGAGCACCCAATTGGGCCACGCTCCGGGCGGCAAAGCGGCCTCGTATTCGGCAATGACGTGGGCGAGCGACTTCGCACTCCAGGCACACTGCAGGAGTTGAAAGTTAAAGGGCAGGTTGGCGCCGCGCAGATCGTCGCCGTAGTAGGTCATCAGCTGCGGGATGGGCAGGTAGATTTCGCCGATGAGAACGCGCTCGGGGAACTCGTCGATGACGGTGCGCATTTCAGCGACGAGTTCGTGAACCTCCGGACGGTTGGAGTTATAGAGGGGCAGATAACGGTTGCTGGAGGCCTGGCCTAACTGATAGCCCAGATTCGGCGGATCATCGCGAAACTGATCATCCTTGATCATCAGCCACATCACATCGACGCGAAACCCATCGACGCCGCGACGCAGCCAGAAGCGAAGAGCATCGTACATGGCCGAGCGCACGGCAGGATTGCGCCAGTTGAGGTCGGGCTGCTGTTTGAGGAAGGAGTGGTAGTAATACTGCTGCGTGGCCTCATCGAATTCCCAGCCGGAGCCGCCGAAGTTGCTGGCCCAGTTATTGGGATAATCGCGCCAGAGATACCAGTCGCGCTTTGGGTTATCGCGTGAGGAGCGGCTTTCGAGGAACCAGGGATGCTGATCGGAGGTATGGTTGGGGACAAAGTCGAGGATCATGCGCAGGCCGCGGCGATGCACCTCAGCAAGCAGGTGATCGAAGTCTTCCATGGTTCCGAAGAGCGGGGAGATGGCGCAATAATCGGCGACATCGTAGCCGAAGTCGACCATGGGCGAGGGATAGATGGGGGTGATCCAGATGGCGTCGACTCCGAGCCAAACCAGGTAGTCGAGGCGCTGGAGGATTCCGTTCAGGTCGCCGATGCCGTCGCCATTGCTGTCCTGAAAAGAGCGGGGGTAGATTTCGTAGACGACTGCACGCTGCCACCAGACGAGGTCCTGCATCTCAGCAAACGCTCCTGAATATCAATGGAAGATCACAGGCCCCTATGATCAATGATCTCTGGTACAAGAACGCGGTAATTTATTGCCTGTCCGTCGCTACTTACATGGATGCAAACGGCGATGGGATTGGCGACTTTCAGGGTCTGATGCGGCGGCTGGATTACCTGCAGGGCATGGGTGTGACGGCACTATGGCTGATGCCGTTTCAGCCTTCGCCCTTCCGGGATGACGGTTACGACATCGCGGACTATTACGGAGTGGACCCGCGCTATGGGACGCTGGGCGACTTTGTCGAGTTCACGCATGGGTGCCGGCAGCGCGGGATGCGGGTGCTGATTGATCTGGTAGTGAACCACACGTCGGATCAGCATCCCTGGTTTCAGGATGCATGCCGGGACCGCAAATCCAAATACCGCGACTGGTATGTGTGGTCGGCAAAGAAGCCAAAGGACGCGGCGTCGGGCGTGGTGTTTCCTGGAGTGCAGAAATCAACCTGGAACTATGAGAAGACGGCGCGGGCCTGGTACTTCCACCGCTTCTACGATTTTCAGCCGGACCTGAACACGGCCAACCCGGAGGTGCAGGCGGAGGTATTGAAGATAATGGGGTTCTGGCTGCAGCTCGGCGTTTCGGGATTTCGCATGGATGCCGCACCTTTTGTGATTGCGAAGAAGGGCGCTGACGTTAAGAGACACCAGGAACTGTATGAAATGCTGCGAAGCTTCAGCGAATTCCTGACATGGCGGGAGAGCGAAGCGATCATTCTGGCCGAAGCCAATGTGCTGCCGAAGGCAGACCTGCGGTACTTCGGCGATTATGGCGAGCGGCTGCAGATGATGTTCAACTTCGAGGTGAATCAGCATCTGTTCTATGCGCTGGCGAGTGGAGACGCGCGGCCGCTGACAAAAGCGATGGAGGAGACGAAGCCACGGCCCGCCACGGCGCAGTGGGGCCAGTTTCTGCGCAACCACGATGAGCTGGATCTGGGACGGCTGACGGATACGCAGCGCCAGAGGGTGTTTGCAGAGTTTGGGCCGGGGAAGGAGATGCAGTTGTACGGGCGCGGCATTCGCCGGCGGTTCGCGCCCATGATGCAGGGCGACCGGCGGCGCATGGAGATGGCCTACAGCCTGATGATGACGCTGCCGGGCACGCCGGTGATTCGCTACGGGGATGAGATCGGCATGGGCGACGATCTGACGCTGGCGGAGCGCAACTGCGCGCGCACGCCGATGCAGTGGTCGGAGGATCCGCAGGGGGGCTTCACGGAGAGCAGGAGGCCGGTTCTGCCGGTGATCAGCGAGGGGCCCTATGGCTACGAGCACGTGAACGTGGCCAGCCAGCGGCGCGATCCCAACTCTCTCCTGAACTGGATGGAGCGCATTATTCGCATGCGCAAGGAAGTTCCCGAAGTCGGCTGGGGAGATTTTTCCTTTCTGGCGACGGGAACGCCTCAGGTGCTGGCGATGCGCTATACATGGCGCAACAGCTCGGTGCTTTGCATACATAATCTGAGCGCGGAGCCGCGCGAGGTGCGGTTTTCGCTGCGAGATGACGAGCGGGAATGCACGCTGGTGAATCTGCTGTCGGAAGATCACAGCCCTCCGGAGGAGAGTGGGCGGCATTGCATTCTCTTCGAGCCCTATGGCTACCGCTGGTTTCGCATCTGCGGGCTGGAGTCGGTTCTGCAGCGCGCGGCGGTGTGAAGCGCGGGGCGGCGACCCGGCGGCCGCGGCGTACAATACGGGCGGTCCTCTGCGAGCAGATTCGCGCAGAGACGAAGGGACTGCCTAGTGCACCAGACCATCGATATTCGCGATCGAAGAGCGCGTCCGACGCGCCTGATGATTTTCCTGCTGGCTGTGGTGGTGGCAATTTTTCTCGGGACCAGCACGGTTCTGTCTTACTACGTCGACTCGCTGTGGTTTGGCTCTCTCGGCTTCAGCGGCGTCTTCTGGAAAAGTCTGGAAATGGCGTGGGGCGTGGGGGCGGCTTTCTTTGCCGCGACATTCGGGGTGCTCTACGGGTGGTTTTTGTGGCTGTGGCGCATGCACCAGCCGGACCTTCCGCAGGACCGAGCGATCTTTATCGGACAGCAGCGGCTGAGCCTGCCGCTGCGCCGCGCGCTGCGCTATCTGGGGATCGCAGCTTCGCTGGGCATCGCGCTGATCAGCGGCGCGGCGCTGATGGCGGAGTGGCCGGTCTTCGCGCTGTGGCGGGCGGGCGGGCATGGCGCGCAGGGCGCGGCCGATCCGGTCTTTGGGAAGCCGGTGAGCTTTTATCTCTTCGCGCTGCCGGCGTGGCAGCTGATCACCGGCTGGCTGCTGACGATGGCGGTGATTGCCTGCCTGGCAGCGATTGGATTTCTGCTGCTGGCGGGCAGCGGGAGGGTGATGGTGCGGGATCGCGAGAGCCTGCGCCTGCCGCTTCCGCTGCGTGGATTGTCGATCGCCTTCGCCTTTTTCCTGCTGGTGCTGGCGTCGCGAGTCTATCTCGACCGATTTGGCATGCTACTGGAGGGACACACCATCTTCAGCGGCGTGAACTACACCGAAGCGCATGTGACGATAACCGGACTACTGCTGGTGGCGGTGGCGCTGGTGCTGGGCGCGGGGATTGCGGCAGTCAATGCAACGAAGCGGCCGCGCGGCGCACAGCTGATGGTGGCCGTGGCTCCGGCGGTGCTGTGCTATATCGCGGTGCAGGTGGTGGGTTGGTACGTCAGCAGCTTTATCGTAAAGCCGAATCAACTGGAGCGGGAACGGCCCTACATCGCGTGGAACATCCAGTGGACGCGGCAGGCGTGGCGTCTTGACCACATGAAGCAGGAGGAGTTCCCTGCCGAGGAATCGGTGGAAGCGGCCGACGCGGCGAACAACCAGGCCACCCTCAGCAATATCCGCCTGTGGGACTGGCGCGCATTGCAGGATACGCTGCGGCAGATCCAGGAGATCCGGACCTACTACGACTTCCCCGATATCGACATCGATCGCTACCGGATCAACGGTGAAATGCGGCAGGTGATGCTCGCCGCGCGCGAACTGAACATCGACAAGCTGCCGGATAGCAGCCGCAACTGGATCAACGAGAAGCTCATCTACACGCACGGCTACGGGATTACGATGAATCCGGTCAATGGATTTACATCGGAGGGTTTGCCGACGCTGATGCTGAGCAACATGCCGGTGGAGAGCACGGTTCCGGGGCTGAACATCAGCAGGCCGGAGATCTACTTCGGGCAGATGACCAACACGGATGTTTACGTAAAGACCCGGCAGCCCGAATTCAACTACCCGCAGGGTCAGACGAACAATCTGACTTCGTATGGCGGGACAGGCGGCATTGTGCTGGGCGGCCTGCTGCGGCGGATTCTTATTGCGGCCGATCGCGGCGACCTGACCAAGTTGCCCTTCAGCGATGATATTTCGGCCGAGAGTCGGTTGCTGATGCGGCGCAACATTCGCGAGCGGGTGCAGACGCTCGCGCCGTTTCTCACCTGGGACGCCGACCCGTACATTGTAGTGGCGGACGACGGGCGTTTGTACTGGATGATGGACGCCTTTACCACGTCCGACAGCTATCCGGATTCGACGTCTTATTCATTCGGCGATGAACGCATCAACTACATGCGCAACAGCGTGAAGGCGGTGGTCGACGCCTACAACGGGACAACTACCTTTTATGTGTTTGACACGCAGGACCCGCTGATTGCGGCGTGGCGGCGGGTCTTCCCTTCCCTGTTCCGGGATGCGGGCGCAATGCCGCAGGAGCTGCGGCAGCATGTTCGCTATCCGCAGCTGCTGCTGGAGGAACAGGCAGCGGTGTACGGGCTTTACCACATGACCGATCCGGAGGTGTTCTACAACCGCGAAGATCTGTGGACGGTGGCAACGCAGGTGGGACTGGGCAGCGGGGGCGAGCAGGAAACGCAGACGATGGAGCCCAACTACGTGCTGATGAAGCTGCCCGGCGCTGCGGATGTGGAGTTTGTGGAGATCCTTCCCTTTACTCCGGCGAACCGTAACAACCTGATCGGATGGATTGCGGGGCGCAGCGATGGGGCGCACTACGGAACAGCGGTGGTCTACGACTTTCCCAAGACACGCCTGGTGGATGGGCCGATGCAGGTGGAAGCACGCATCGATCAGAACGCACAGCTCTCCGGCCAGCTGACCTTGTGGAACCAGCAGGGGTCGCATGTGCGGCGAGGATCGCTGCTGGTGATTCCGTGCGGGCGGGCGCTGCTGTATGCGGAGCCGATTTATCTGCAGGCGTCGCGCAGCCCCATGCCTGAGCTGCGGCTGGTGGTGCTGGCGCTGCAGGACCGGCTGGCGTATGGGCCGAGCTTTGAAGCGGCGATGGGGGCGCTCTTCGGCGGACAGGCTTCAGGCCTGAACGGTGCGGCGGGGGCGGCTCCGACTCCACAACCCGGCGCAGCCACGACGAGCGTCGCTGGCGGGGCGAAACCAGCGGAACACAGCGCTTTGATTGCAGCAGCGGCCCAGGATCTGGCCGATTATCAACGGTTGACCTCCCAGGGGAAGCTGGCCGAGGCAGGACAGAAGCTGGAGGACCTGAAAGCAAAGCTCACGCAGTTACAGGGTGGCCGTAAGTAATTGCCTGCCACCTTTCACGGTTTGATACCGCGACTGTTTTTATCGAGCGGCAGCTGATGAAGCGGCCAGGCAATTGCACGGGATGAGAGGGCAGTCAGCCGGGCGCGATGACGGTTGACGGCCATTCAAGGCAGAGCGTCTTAAAGGTGTGGACAAAATGAGTATGAGATCGAGAAGACTTTCACGCAGACGGTTTTTACAGGCGGGATCATTGTCGGCAGCGGCGATTGCCGGATCGCAGTTGTGGCGCGGGGCAGCGTGGGCGGATACGACAGGGCGGTCGCAGCCGCTGGCTGAATTCGGTTATGGGGATGTGCTGATGAGCAGCGATGCGCACGAGACGCAGCTCAGAGAAACCCATGCGGTGCTGATGGCGCTCAGCGAGGACAGTCTGCTGAAACCGTTCCGCCAGATGTCGGACATGCCGGCGCCGGGAGAAGACCTGGGCGGATGGTATAGCTACGATCCCGACTACGACTACCGCAAGCATTTCGATCGGGGCTTTGCGCCGGGATGCACCTTTGGGCAGTGGATCTCAGCGCTGGCGCGCGCGTATGCGATCACCGGCGATGAGGCAACGCGGGAAAAGGTGATTCGGCTGAACCGGCTCTACGCGCAGACGATCACGCCGCAGTTCTACATCAAAAACAAATTTCCGGCATACACCTACGACAAGCTGGTGCTGGGACTGCTGGACTCGCACAGCTACGTGAAGGATCCGCAGGCATTCGCGATCCTGGAGCAGACGACCAACACGGCGCTTCCGCACATGCCGGGTCACGCGGTCGACCACGACGTGGCGTGGCGCACGGATAAGGATCCAACGGACAAGTCGTGGACGTGGGACGAGTCGTATACGGTACCGGAAAATATGTTCCTGGCGTACGCACGCGGAGCCGGCCAACGTTACTACGACATCGGGATGCAGTATCTGGACGACAAGACGTGGTTCGATCCGCTGTCGCGCAACGAGAACGTATTGAACGGCCATCACGCCTACAGCTACGTCAACTCGCTGAGCTCGGCGATGATGGCCTATCTGGTGGCGGGCAGCGAGAAGCATCTGCGTGCCGGGCAGAACGGCTTCCGCATGGTGCAGGAGCAGAGCTATGCGACGGGAGGATGGGGGCCGGATGAAACGCTGCGGGCGCCGGGCAGCGACGATGTCTACGCGAGCCTCACCAATACCCACCACACCTTCGAGACACCGTGCGGCTCGTACGCTCACTTCAAGGTGACGCGCTATTTGCTGCGGGTGACGCGCGATTCGCGCTACGGCGACAGCATGGAGCGCATGATGTACAACACGGTGCTGGGCTCGAAGCCGCTGGAGGAGAACGGCCACGCCTTCTACTACTCGGATTACAACTTCGACGGCGAGCGGGTGTATCACCAAGCACGCTGGCCCTGCTGCTCGGGAACGCTCCCGCAGGTCGCGACGGACTACCGGATCAACAGCTACTTCCGGGGACCGCAGGCGGTCTATGTGAATCTCTACGTGCCTTCCACGCTGCGGTGGACGGAGAACGGAGCGGCGCTGTCGCTCACGCAGGAGGGAGAGTATCCGTATGAAGATCATGTAACGTTCACGGTGACGAGTTCACAGCCGGCGGAGACAACCATTCACTTCCGGATCCCGGAGTGGGCGGAGGGCGCGCAGATCTTCGTCAACGGAGCCCGACAGGCAGGGCTGGCGGAGCCGGGACACTTCGCGGCGGTGCGGCGGGAGTGGAAGAGCGGCGATCGGGTGGAGCTGGAGCTTCCGCTGAAGATGCGGCTGGAATCAATCGACACGCGGCATCAAGACACGGTGGCGCTGCTGCGCGGCCCGCTGGTCCTGATGGCGGTGAAACCAGAGCAGCAGGCGCCGGCGCCGCAGATCAAACGCGAACAACTGCTCGCGGCACGGCGGATGAGCGAGCGGGAGTGGCAGGTGGATGCGGCGGGGCGGCCGGTCAGGATGCTTCCGTTCACGGAAATAGGGGGGCAGGCCTATTCGACCTACGTGAAGGTCGCTTAGCGCCCTGATCTTTGCCCCCGTCAGAGGTGCTCCATTGTCATAGCGGGAATGGATTTCTTCCTTGCGCGCACGAATTTCAGAAACGAACGGAGCACGGCTCCTTCGCGCTCCGGAGACCACGCCAGCACCAGCTCGATGGTGCCGTGGGGCTTGCGGATACGGCAGAAAGCAAGGTCAGTAAAGCGCACGTGGCGGAGAGTCGAGGGGATGAGGGTGACTCCTTCGCCGGCTTCCACCAGAGCCAGGACGCTGGAGAGCACGTTGGAGGTTTGGACGATGCGCGGCGAGAAGCCGGCCTCGGCACACAGCGACGTGATGCGGTCGAAGAGGGTCGGCGAAATCTCCCGTTCGCAGATGACGAAGGGTTCGTCGGCGAGGTCGCGCAGATCGAGTGGACCGGAGGCGAGAGAATGATCGGCCGGGAGCACGGCCAGCAGCGGGTCGTGGTAAAGCGTCTCGGAGCGAAGCTGGGCGGCCCACGGGGGCTGCAGCGGACGCGTGAAGCCGACGTCGAGCGTACCTCGAACCAGAGCTTCGGATTGGTCGGCGGGCAGCATCTCCATGAGGGAGACGCGGATGCCGGGCTGCTGGTGGCGGAAATCGCGGATGACGCGAGGCAGGAAGCTGCTGGCGCCCCAGACAAGGAATCCGATGCGCAGGGTTCCGATTTCGCCGTGGGCCGAGCGGCGGGCGCGATCGACGGCACGGCCGGCATCAGCGAGGACCTTGCGCGCTTCTTCGAGGAAGATCTCGCCGGCGGGGGTGAGGCTGACGCGGTGCTGAGAACGGTTGATTAGCTGCACCCCGATTTCGCGCTCGAGGTCGAGGATTTGTTCGCTGATCGCCGACTGGGAGACGTGAAGGGCTTTGGCGGCGCGGTTGAAACCGCGCCAGTCGGCAACGGCGCAGAAGTAGCGGAAGTGGCGAAGCTCCACAGGAACAGTCTATCGGTTTTTCCGATTACGGCGTTCGGAACAAACTGTGAAGCCTATTGAGCAGACAGCTCCTCTATAAGGTGAGCGGTTCATCCCTTTTTATTACACTGACGCCAGCGGTGCCCGCGCCGGCGCAGCTTTCTCATTTCCGCTCCGGAGACATGATCACCCATGTGGATTGTCAGGATCGCACTGACGCGGCCGTACACGTTTATCGTCCTCGCGCTGCTGATTCTGATCCTGAGCCCGGTCATCATTTTCCGTACGCCCACGGACATCTTTCCCAACATTAATATCCCGGTGGTTTCAGTCGCCTGGCAGTACACCGGCATGAACGCCGAAGAGCTGGAAGGCCGCCTGACCACGCCGTATGAGAAGGCGCTGACCACGCTGGTCGATAACATCGCGCACATCGAGTCGACGACCTATAACGGCGAAGCGGTGGTGAAGATCTTCCTGCAGCCGGACGCGAGCCTCGATACAGCGAACGCGCAGGTGACCGCCGCTTCGCAATACATGCTGCGCCAGCTGCCGCCGGGAACCCTGCCGCCGGAGATCATCAATTTCAGCGCGTCGAGCGTGCCGATTCTGCAGATCGGGCTTTCGGGCAAGGGCCTCTCCGAGCAGCAGTTGAACGACCTGGCCATGAACTTTGTGCGGCCGCAGCTGGTCACGGTGCCGGGTGCGGTGCTGCCGCAGCCTTACGGGGGCAAGCAGCGGCAGATCATGATCAACATGGATCAGGGTCTGATGCAGGCGCGCGGCGTTTCGCCCATCGACGTGCTGAACGCCGTGAGCGCGGAGAACCTGATCGTTCCCTCAGGGACGGCGAAGATCGGGCAGAGCGAGTACGACGTACGCGTGAACTCCGCGCCGCGCACCATCGAGGGGCTGAACAATATCCCGATTCGCCAGGTGGGCAGCACGACCATCTACCTGCGCGACGTGGCCACGGTGAGCGACGGCTTCGCGGTGCAGACCAACGTGGTGCGGCAGAACGGCCACCGCGGCGTGCTGATCTCGGTTCTGAAGGCAGGCAGTGCTTCCACCCTGGATGTGGTGAAGGGCATCCGCGGGATGCTGGGACGCGTGGCGCTGACGGTGCCTCAGAACCTGAAGATGACGCCCCTGTCGGATCAGTCAATCTTTGTGCGGGGAGCCGTCAATGGAGTGATCCGCGAGGCAGTAATAGCGGCGGCTCTGACCGGGTTGATGATCCTGCTGTTCCTCGGCAGCTGGCGGAGCACGCTGATTATTGCGATCTCCATTCCGCTGTCGATTCTGACCTCGATTATCGTCCTGAGTTTTCTGCACCAGACGATCAACATCATGACGCTGGGCGGGCTGGCGCTCGCGGTGGGCATTCTGGTCGACGACGCGACGGTGACGATCGAGAACATCGAGCGTTATCTCGAACAGGGGCTGCCCCTGGAGACGTCGATTTTGGAAGGCGCAGCGCAGATCGCCGTACCAGCGCTGGTATCGACGCTATGCATCTGCATCGTGTTTCTGCCCATGTTTCTGCTGGGCGGGGTGGCGCGGTATTTATTTGTGCCATTGGCGGAAGCGGTGGTCTTCGCCATGATCGCCTCCTACATCCTGTCGCGGACGCTGGTCCCTACGCTGGCCATGTACCTGCTCAGGGTGCATGAAGGTGAGGAGAAGGCTCCGCGCAATTTTCTCGCTGCTTTTCAGCGCAGCTTCAATCGCGGGTTCGAGGCGCTGCGCACGCGTTATCGGGGAACGCTGACCGGCCTGGTGGCACGTCGCGGTTTATTTGTGCCGATCTTCCTGGGTGTTTGTCTGCTGGCGTTCTTATTGGTGCCGTGGCTTGGGCAGGATTTCTTCCCCAATACGGACAGCGGCGAATTCATCCTGCATGTGCGTGGCAAAACGGGGCTGAGGATCGAGGAGACGGCGCGGCTGTGCGACCTGGTGGAGGATCAGATCCGCCGCGAGATTCCGGCCAACGAGCTCAACACCGTGCTCGACAACATCGGCCTGCCCTACAGCCCGATGAACACCATGCATTCCACCGATGGGGTCATTGGCGCGAACGACGCCGATGTGATGGTGTCGCTCAAAGAAGATCACCACCCGACGGCAAACTATGTACGCGAGCTGCGCCGAACCCTCCCGCGCCGATTTCCCGGTGTGACCTTCTACTTCCTGCCGGCGGACATCGTGACGCAGATTTTGAACTTCGGTCTGCCTGCGCCCATGGATGTGCAGATCGAAGGCAACAATGTCGAAGCCAGCCACGTCATCGCCGACAAGATGCTCGCCCAGATGCGGCAGGTTCCGGGGCTGACCGACCTGCGCATTCAGCAACCGTTCAATTATCCGACCCTGGATGTCGCGGTGGACCGGACCAAGGCGGAGCAGGGCGGCTACACCGAGCGCGATGTGACGTCGAGCATGCTGAACACGCTGAGCGGCAGCTTCCAGATCACGCCGATGTTCTTTCTGAACTGGAAGAACGGGGTGAACTACAGCATGGTCGCGCAAACCCCGCAGTACCGCGTGCAGTCGCTGCAGGATTTGCAGAACATTCCCATCAGCGCGACGAACAAGCGGCATCCGGAAATTCTCGGCGACCTGGCTTCGATCAGCCGCAACCATGAGATGGCCATCGTTTCGCAGTACAACATCCGGCGGGTAATCGACATTTACGGCGCGGTGCAGGATCGCGATCTTGGCTCAGTGAGCCGCGATGTGCAGCGCATCGTGGCCGCCAACCGAAAGAGCCTGCCGCGTGGCACCTTTGTCACAGTCCGCGGCCAGGTCACGACCATGCGCGCCTCGTATATCGGCCTGCTGAGCGGACTGGCGTTCGCGATTGTGCTGGTCTACATGCTGATCGTGGTGAACTTCCAGTCGTGGCTCGATCCGTTCATCATCATCACGGCTCTGCCGGCGGCGCTGGCAGGCATTGTGCTGTTCCTCTTTGTGACCCATACCAGCCTGAGCGTGCCGGCGCTGATGGGCGCCATCATGTGCATGGGTGTGGCGACCGCCAACAGCATCCTGGTGGTCTCGTTCGCGAAAGAACGCTATCAGTTCCACAAGAACGCGGTCCGGGCCGCGATTGAAGCGGGTGCGACGCGCTTCCGGCCGGTGCTGATGACGGCCTTAGCCATGATCATCGGCATGATCCCGATGGCTCTCGGTCTCGGCGATGGAGGCGAGCAGAATGCACCGCTGGGCCGTGCCGTGATCGGCGGCCTGCTATTCGCGACGGTTGCCACGCTGATCTTTGTCCCCTCAGTTTTCGCGCTGCTGCACGGGAGCGGCGATGCCGAAGATCCTGAGCTCGTCCCGGACCCGGAAGGCCAGATCACCCACGCATGAACCAGGGAGAAAGCACCATGACCGCACCTGAAACTGATCGCGCTGCTGTACAGACCGAGACGGCGCCGCCGCCGGCTCCCCAACGCGGCCTGCGGAAGTCGCATGCCGGACTGTTGGTGCTGCTGGTGGTGTGCCTGGTTGTGGGGCTGGTGATTCACTCGGGCATTCACGCGCGGGTGGAAGCTGAGGCGACGCTGAAGCATTCGACCGACGAGGCGGCCATTGCTTCGGTGCTGGTTACCCATCCGAAATCGGGTTCGGCGGCGGAGCAGATCGTTCTGCCGGGAAACGCAGAAGCCTATATCGACACGCCGATCTATGCGCGCACCAGCGGTTATCTGAAGAAGTGGTACGTGGACATCGGGGCGCATGTGCATCGCGGAGAGCTGCTGGCGGAGATTGAAACTCCGGAGCTGGACCAGCAGCTACAGCAGGCTCAGGGCGACCTGAAAAGCGCGCAGGCGAATCTCCAGCTGGCCGAGATTACGGCGGCGCGGTGGAAGCACCTGCTGGAGACCGATTCGGTTTCGAAGCAGGAGACCGATCAGGCGGTCAGCGATTTGAGCTCAAAGCAGGCCATGGTGACCTCCAATGAGGCCAATGTGCGGCGGCTCCAGCAGTTGCAGTCGTACGAGCGCATCTATGCACCCTTCGACGGTGTCATTACGGCGCGCAACACGGATATCGGCGACCTGATCGATGCCGGGCAGAACACCACGCCCAAAGAGCTGTTTCACCTTGCATCGATCCATGAGCTGCGTGTGTACATCCCGGTGCCGGAGGTTTACGCCGCATCGGTGAACACCGGCGAGAAGGCCGCGCTGACGACAGACGAATTTCCAGGGCAGACATTTACCGGGACGCTGGTGCGGGATTCGGATTCCATCGATCCGGCGTCGCGAACACTCAATGTTGAAGTGGATGTGGAGAATCCGCGGCGGCAGCTGTTTCCGGGTGCCTATGTATTTGTGCACCTGGCCGTGCCTCCAACAAGCGGAGCGGTAACGATCCCTGCAAACACACTGCTGTTCCGCTCAGAGGGACTCCGCGTTGCGGTGGTGCGGAATGGAAAGGTGCGGCTGACGCCGATCACCATCGGGCACGATTACGGAAGCACCGTCGAAGTGCTCTCGGGATTGTCGGCGCAGGATGCGGTCGTGGTCGATCCTTCAGATTCGATTGAAGACGGCGAAGCTGTGGAGATCGCGCGCAATGGGGTAACGCAGTGAAGCGATCGGCACTTCTGGCACTCACGGGCTCTGCCGTTTTGCTTTCCGGATGCATGGTGGGGCCGAAGTATTCCCGGCCTTCGGCGCCAGTGGCGCCTACGTTCAAGGAGGCACCGGCCGATGCGCAGGCGACCGATGGATGGCGCATGGCGCATCCCGCCGACCAGACCCCCCGCGGCGCCTGGTGGGAGATTTATGGCGACCAGCAGCTGGATGCGCTGGAGAAACAGATCGAGCCAGCGAACCAGACGCTGAAGATTGCGGAGGCAAACTTCCGCCAGGCGCGCGCGGCGATCGGGTACAGCCGTTCGTTTGAGGCGCCCACGGTGGGTGTGGGGCCGAGCATCTCCGCGGTGCGCGATTCTGCGCATCAACCGTATTTTTCAACCGCCCTGGCGAATAACGGCGGAGGCGACATGACTCTGCCGGCCGAGGCGTCCTGGGAGATCGATCTCTGGGGACGGATCCGGCGCGGCGTGACCGCAGCGCGTGAGCAGGCCCAGGCCAGCGCTGCGGATGAAGCGTCGGTGCGCCTGAGCCTGCATGCCGACCTCGCTCTCGACTACTTTGAGCTGCGCAGCGCCGACGCGCAGAAGCGGCTGCTCGACGATACGGTACAGGCCTACAGCAAGGCTCTGCAGCTGACGGAGAACCGCTATCACGGCGGAGTGGATCCCAAAGCGGTGGTCGATCAGGCGCGGACGCAGCTGCAGGACGCTCAGGTCCTCGATTCAGACGTGATGGTGGCGCGGGCGCAGTATGAACATGCCATCGCAATCCTGATCGGCAAGCCCCCGGCGACGTTCAGTCTTCCGCCCATGCCGCTGAACACATCGGGACCAAATTTGCCGCCCGCACCGGTGGTGCTGCCCTCGGAATTACTGGAGCGGCGTCCCGACATCGCCGCAGCGGAGCGCCGCATGGCCGCGGCCAACGAGCAGATTGGGATCGCGCAGGCAGCCTATTATCCGACGCTGAGCCTCAGCGCGCTGGCCGGATTCCAGGGGACTTCGGCGCTGAATTGGCTGAATTGGCCGAGCCGCTTCTGGGCGGTGGGGCCGGGCCTTTCAGACACCCTTTTCGATGCGGGACGGCGCCACGCCTCGAAGCAGATGGCCGAAGCTGGCTACGACGCAACCGTCGCGACATATCGGCAGACGACGCTGAGCGCCTTCCAGGAAGTGGAAGACAATCTGGCGGTCCTCAAAATCCTGTCCACGGAGTCTCACCAGCAGCGCACGGCGACCAGTGCTGCCGAGGAGACGCTGCACCTGTTTCAGAACCGCTACGAAGGCGGCGTCGATACCTATTTGCAGGTAGTAACTTCGCAGACCACAGCACTGAACAACGAGCGCAACGACATCGATATTCGCCGTCGCGAGCTGGACGCAAGCGTGCTGCTGATCAAGGCCATCGGCGGAAACTGGACGACGGCGCAGCTGCCGAAGGTATAGCGAACGAGACGTCGGCTTACGTCTCGGCGTACACATTCTTCTGCGGCTCCGTCGCTGCGGGAAGAAAGACCTCAAAGATGGTTCCACTCGATCCGGCGCGGGTCGAAGTTCGGAAGCGGATGGTCCCGTAATGTTTCATTACCAGGTTTCTGGACACCCAGAGGCCGAGGCCTGAACCCTTCAGCTCCTTGGTGGTGAAGAAGGGATCGAAAAGCTTTTTCTGCACGTGCGAAGGAATGCCGGGACCGCAATCGTGTACGCTGACGCGCGCACCGGGTTGGCTGCCGCGGCTGACGGCGCGGATGCGCACGACCACGCGACTGTCTTGAGGGGCAGCCTCAGTGGCATTACGAATGAGATTTCCGAAGACCTGGCACAGCTGGCCATGAAATCCGTAGATGGCCGGCGTGGGGTGGCTGTCGCAGACAATATGGACGCGGCGCACGGCAGCGGAGCGCTGGTAGAGACTGACGACCTCGGAAACCAGACGGCCGATGTCGAGGGCCACGGCGTCGCGCGTATCGCGGTGGAAGGCGAGAGTCTGACGGGTAATACGGGAGATGCGCCCGAGCTCTTCGTTGGCATGAGCGAGAAAGGCGTGTATGGTTTCGAGCGAGTTGGAAGCCTGCGCCAGGTAGATGAGGTTCGTCAGCGCCTCCAGCGGATTGTTGATTTCGTGGGCGATGGCATGGGCGAGCTTGCCGGTGGCCGCGATTTTTTCCGCAGTGCGGAGAGCGTATTCGGCCAGCTGCCGGTCAGTGATGTCCGAAAGGACCACGACCAGACCGCCGTCCAGGATGTCGGGACCAATCTGATTCAGCGAGAGCTGGACCGTCCTGTCGTTGATGCTGAACTCGGTGCGATAGCGTTCCGGGCCGTGTTGGCGCAGCGCCTCGCTGGTGCCGAGAAGGGTCTGCATCAGCTCGTCAGCGGTGTCGCCCGCCTCAAAGCGGAAGCCGGAGCCGCAGATTTCCGCGAAGGCAGCGTTCCAGCGCACCAGCCGCCCTTCGGAGTTGATGAACGCCACGCCTTCCGAGAGAGCGTCGAAGGTCGACTGCCACTGTTCAGCGGAGCGGCGGGCCAGGGCCTCCGCGGCATGGAGCCGAAGCAGGGCCCGGACGGTCGCCACCAGCACCGTGGCGTCGATGGGATGAACGAGGTAGCCATCCGCGCCGGCCTCGAGGGCTTTGGTCTTGCTTTCACTGGAGTCCATCGACGCCGAGATCTGGAGGATCGGTACATGCGCAGTGTGAGGATCCTGCTTGATCCGCCGCGTGACCTCGTAGCCGGACATATCCGGTAGGCGGACGTCGAGGATGATGAGGGAAGGAACGCTGCCGGCCTCAGCCAGAGCCTCAGCGCCGGTGCTCAGTTCAATGCAGCCGTAACCGGCCTGGCCGAGGATGCGGCTGAGAACATAGCGATTCTGCTCGCGGTCGTCGACGATCAGAATGCGCTGGTCTTCAGACATTTTGCTCCGAGGGGCTCACAGCAGGAGTCAGGCCAATCGAGCGGAGCCACTCAAGGAACGGTTCGGCCGAGAGCCGCGTGGAGACATCCTCTTTGCGAACGATGCGGGTTCGAAATGCTTCCAGCTGGGCACGTTCCGACTGAGTGAGCCTCTTTGACGTGTAGATCAGGACAGGAAGGCTTTCGGTTGCCGGGCGGGAGCGCAGATGCCGCAACACTTCGAAGCCGCTGACGTCGGGCATGAGCAGATCGAGGATCATGGCGTCGGGAATGGCCTCATCGAGAGAGGCGATCGCCTCGGCCCCGTTGCTTGCCTCGCGGATATCCAGCCAGGGCCGATCGATGAGCTCCCGGACGATATAGCGGGAGACATCATTGTCGTCCACCAGCAGCAGGCGATGGGTTCCGGTCTGCGATGTGAGGCGGCGCAGCTCGCGGAGCAGAGATTCGCGCTCGACCGGCTTGGGCAGGAAGACACTGGCACCGTGGCCGACGGCGGTACGGGATTCGTCGTAGATGCTGGTAACGATCAGAGGAAGGTGCGGCAGCTTTTGCCGAAGGCGGTCAAGAAAGCCCCACGCCACGTCGTCGTGAATATAGACGTCGGAGAGAAGCGCAGCCGGAGTGTGGCGGGCCGTCCATACCTCAGCCTGGGAAACATTGGACGCGAGGATGGGCTGGAATTCTGAGTTGCGCAGGAAAGATTCCAGAAGGTTCGCAGTCTCCGGATTGTCCTCGAGGATCAGCACCGGGGTGCGATGAAATTCGGGGGTCGGAAGACTGTCAGCGTCCTCAGCAGCGAGACTGACTTCGCCAACATAGATCGCAGGGATGCGCACGAAGAAGGTGGAGCCCCGCCCAGGTTCGCTTTCCAGCCAGATTTTGCCGCCCAGCAGCATGGCCAGATTGCGGCAGAGCGGGAGTCCGAGGCCGGTGCCGCGATGACGCTCCTGGAGTGGGTTTTCGACCTGGCTGAACTCGCGGAAGATTGTTTCGTGGTGCTCGACGGGAATGCCGATGCCGGTGTCGGCGACGGTGAAAAGGACGTCGTTGCCCAGCAGCCGGGCAGAGACGGTTACGTGGCCGGACGGCGTGAATTTAAGGGCGTTCGAGAGCAGATTGCGAAGGATCTGGGAGATCTTACCCTCGTCGGTATGAAGCGGAGGCAGCTCGCCGGCGTCTTCGAAGATCAGGTCCACCGAATTGTTGTCGGCGAGCAGCGGCTTCAGCATCCCTTTCAGGGCGCTGAAAAGCTCATGCACTTCGAAGCGCTTGGGGCGGATGCGAATCTTGCCGGCCTCCACCTTGGCAAGGTCGAGAAGGTCGTTGACCATCTCCTGCAGATCGCGGGCGGAGGACTCGATAAAGCCGATCTGCTTCGTCTGCTCGGGGGTCAGGTCGCCGTCGATCCGATCCATGAGCAGCCGCGCCAGCGAGATGATGGAATTCAGTGGCGTGCGAAATTCGTGCGAGACGTTGGAGAGGAACTTCGTCTTGAGCTCTGAGGCGCGGCGCAGGTAGTCGGCGCGCTCGTCGAGCTCGGCGTAAAGGGCGACCACGCCGCGGTTGGTGTCCTCGAGTTCGCGATTCAGCAGCTCCAGCTCTTCCTGCCGGGCGCGCAGTTCCTGCAGAGTCTTGAGGAGTTCCTGGTTTTGCTGCTCGATCTCCTCATAGGGGCCCTCGGGGGTGCGCTCCTGCATTTTGTCGCGCAGGTCGCGAGCGCTGCGCGGGGTGAGTCCGGCCTGATGATCCGGAATGTGCTTGATCATGCGGACTGTGGTTCCCGAAGCCGGAGCGTCGATGGCAAAGCCATCCATGAGCCGGCGGGTGCCCACAATGCCCATGCCCAGCCCGGTCTCGGACTTGTAGCGGCCGTCGAGGATCTCGTCGAGGTGGGGGATGCCCGGACCGGAATCGGAAACCGTGACTTCGAGGCACTGGGGCGGCTCCAGCCCGACGGCGAAGCTCACTTTGCCGTTGCGCGCATAGCGAAACGCGTTCCGGGCAATCTCCGAGGTGGCGGTCGCCAGGCGGATCTGGTCCTGATTATCGAGGCCCAGCTCGGCCGCGACCTCTCGGGCGCGCTGACGCGCCTGAACGACGTCTCGTTCCGTGCGCAAGGTGAGATTGAGAATCGGGACGGACATAAGTTACGCAGCTGCTTTGACAACGACGACGCTGGCATCATCGCGCTGACGGCGAAAATCGCGCAAGAGCGCACCGCCGATGACGGCGGGGTGACGGACAGCGAGACCGGCGTAGGCATCGAGATCCCAGCGAGCCTGAAGACCGTCGGAGTGGAGCACCAGCACGGCATCGGAGGGCCAGTCCACACTAAATTCCTGGACGCGCGACATGGCCACTCCGAGGGTGCCGTTGTGAGAAACGAGGTTTCGCGATGTTTCTCCTGACAGGAGAACCGCGGAGATATTGCCGATCCCGGCATACCTGACGGCGTTCTTGCCCGGGTGAATCTCGGCGACGGCGGCCACGGCACCGCGGGTTTTGCGCAGAGCATCGTGCACGTACTGGAGGATTTGAGCAGGGCTCGAGGGCGTGGCCGCGCCCATGTGCTTGTGAAATGTAGCGATCGCCTCCTGAGCGGCTTCGGAGGCCTGCCATCCATGGCCGAGGCCATCGACGAGGAGGATGACGGTGCGGTCATGGTGGCGATGCCAGGTCCAGCCGTCCCCGCAGATTCGCTCGCCGGGAAAGGGTACCGCCATGCCGGCCAACTGCAGGCCGCCGGCGGCGGGAGCGTGGCCGAGTTCCAGCAGCACGATGGTGCCTTTGCGGCCGGTAAAAATCTCAAGCCTGGTCGCCATCCTCTTCATGGCGCCCATGCCGCCGCCCATGGTGCCGGCCGTGGAAAAACCATCGGCCATGGCCCTGGCCAGGTTGGGGATGCCGGGACCGTTATCCATTGCCAGAATGCGGGCGAGGGCAGCGGCTTTATCCCGAATACCGGAAACGATCACCTGACCGCCGCCTCCGTGGATGAGCACATTGCGGGACGATTCCGTCGCGAGCAGTGCCAGTTCGCCGGCGCGGGTTTCATCGAAACCCAGACGCTGCGCGGTCAACAGAGCGGTACGCCGCACTTCTCCCACCGAACTGGGATCGGTGATCGGCACCAGCTCTGTCATGGCTATTTCCATCGCACCACCGTCACCTTCGTGCCCTTGCCGGGCGTTGATTCGATGGAGAACTCGTTAACAAGGCGCTTGCTGCCGCCCAGCCCCAGGCCCATTCCGGAGCCTGTGGTGAACCCATCCTTGAGAGCCATTTCGATGTCGGGAATGCCGGGCCCGTTGTCTTCGAAGATGAGTTTTAGCCCGAATTTGGCGCCGTAGGCGACCTGCTCCATCACCATGCGTCCGCCCTTGCCATGATCGAGCGCGTTACGGGCCAGCTCGCTGGCTGCGGTGACCAGCTTGGTCTGATCGACCAGGGAGAAGCGCAGCTCGGTTGCCCACTGCCGCACCTTCTGGCGGGCGAGGACCACGTCGTTGGAGTTCTTTAGTGCCTGTACTTCACGCCTCGGCTCGCTCATTCTCGCTTCCCGATTGCAGTCCGAAGCTGGCTCCGTACAGCAGCTCCATTCCCGCTTCCACGCTCAGTGCAGTCCGCACCCCTGGCAGAGACATGCCCAGCTCGACGAGCGTGATGGCGACTGCCGGCTGCATGCCCACGACTACTGTTTCCGCCCCCAGAACCCGAGACATGGCGGCGATATTCGCGAGCATCCGGCCAATAAACGAGTCGACGATTTCCAGAGAAGAGATATCGATCAGGACCCCCGTCGAGCCCCAGTCAGAGATCCGCTGGGTGACGTCGTCCTGCAGCTGAAGGGCCAGCTTGTCGTGCATGTCGACCTGGATGGTGATCAGCAGCAGCGAGCCCATGCGGAGAACCGGTATGCGATCCACTAGCCCTCCTGCTTCCGCAGCGGGCTGCCCAGCAGCGGCGCCCCTGCGGTCGTCGCGCCTGCCTGCCGCACCACAGTGCGTCCGCTGCGCTGCAGGGCGAGGGCGAAGGCATCCGACAGCTTCGCTTTGGTAATCACGTCCTCGAGATTAATGCCGAGGTGGACGATGGTCTGAGCGATCTGCGGGCGAACGCCGCTGATGATGCACTCGGCACCCATCAGACGGGCGGCAGTAATCGTCTTGAGCAGGTGCTGGGCCACGAGGGTGTCGACGGTCGGCACGCCGGTGATGTCAATAATCGCGTATTTGGAGTTGGTGGCCACGACCGTCTGCAGCAGGTTCTCCATCACCACCTGGGTACGGGCGCTGTCGAGGGTCCCGATGATGGGCAACGCGAGAATGCCATCCCAGAGCTTGACGACCGGTGTGGAGAGCTCGAGCAGTTCCTGCTGCTGCCGCGAGATCAGCTCTTCCCGGGCGGCGATGAAAGCATCGGTGGTCAGCAGGGCGAGGGAGTCGAGCAGCTCCGTGGTGGCCCAAACAGTCTCGAAGAGCAAATCCTGGTTCTTCGCCAGATCGCGCCGGATGGCCCCAAAAAGCGGCCGCTTCAGCGACAGGACGAAGGTGGCAACTTCCGAGGGAGAAAAGCCCTGACGGGCGCGCGATGCCGAGATCTCCTGCAGGTAATCGCGGGCCGTGTTCCAGCCGGAGCCCGAGGTCTCGGCGGTGCCGCTGACTCGAACGCCATTCACAATGGCGGCGAGAAGAGTGCGGCATTGTTCATCGATCTCGGTTTTGCTGATCAAATCCGATCGCTGGACTGAATTGCTCATGTCCCGCATCCATTCGTCGCGGATCTGGGACTCGTTGCGGGAAATAATCTCCGCCAGGTCGTTCATTCAGGCCCTCCCCCCGTGGCGTCCGTGGCCCGGAAGTCCTCACCGCCCACGGCGGTGAGCATTACTTTTGTATCGCATGTCTACTATACATTTCGATTGAAAGATCCTGACCCGTGGCGCAAGGCGTCGGCATGAGCCTGGGGCAGGCCCAATGCGGAATCGCCCACGCGACGGTCAGGATACCGCCCCGTTGAGGCTGCCGAGTGCTTCGGAGAGGCGAGCCGGGTCTTCCAGCTTCGAGACGTAGGCGCTCACCTTAAAGAGGCGGCAAATCTCGCGCTGTTCGTCCCCCAGCACGGTCCAGACGATCAGGGGGATGCTGGACAGGCGCGGATTGCCGTGCCAGAAGCGCATCAGCTCAAAGCCGCTTTCATAGCCGAGGTCGAGATCGAGGATGATCGCATCGGGAAGCGTACCCTCGTCGCGAAGACCGTTTTCGAGGTAAACCTTAGCGGCCATCGCGGAGGTACGGGCGTCCACCACGGAAAAGCCTGTTGACCGGGCGAGATCAGCTGCCGTGTGCAGATCGCGTGCCTGATCCTCTACAATCAGCAACCGCTTCATTCAGGGGGCCCCCTTCAATATGCGCTGAAGTAAAGGCAGTGTACCTGCTGCGCAAGCCATGGTAAAGGCGATTGAGAATCGGTCAGCATCCCGCGGTGCTCGTGCCGGCGCATCATCCTGCTCATGGCTCGCGGTTTCAGCGATTCACCCGGTGCGGCACGAACCCGCCTCTTTCAGCCAGGCCACGGCCCTGGACAGGCCCTCTTCCAGGGAAACCCGCGGCGAATAGCTCAGTTCCCTCCGCGCCTTTTCAGCCGGGAACTCCTGATCCCGTCCCAGCAGAAATACCGCGTGCCGCGTCAGCGGCGGCCGGCCAGGCAACTTCCTGATCCAGCGCCAGGGAGCCTCCATTGTGCGCGCAACCGCCATGGCTGCTGTCCAGGGCAGATCGATCCACGGATTCCTGTATCCCAGGCCAGCCGCCAGGGCACTAACATAGTCTTTCCAGGTGGCCTCCGTTCCGTCCGCCAGGTTATACGCCTGGCCGGCTGCCGTCTGACTGCGGGCCGCGGTGAGGATTGCATCCACGGCATTGTCGACGTAAAGGAAACCGCCCCTGCATCGCCCTCCGGCAACGTAAAGCATCTCGTGGCTGCGCAGCAGTTCGGCGATGTCGCTAACAAAGGCTTTGCCACGCGGCCCGAAGATAGTGGCAGGGCGAATGACCGTGACCGGCATCCCCGACTGTCGCGCCTCGCGCCAAACCGCCTCTTCCCCCATGATCTTCGTGCGGTTGTAAGGTAGCCCCACATCCCGGACTGGGCCGCTTTCATCGCAGGGAATTTTGGGATATCCGTAAACGTCGGTTGTGCTGATGTGCACAAAGCGCTCGAGCCGGAACGCCTCCCGCGCCGCCAGCAACAGCGCCTCGGTTCCCCGCACGTTGCTTTCGATATAGACCTCGGGCGCAGCCCAATCGGTCGACGCAGCAGCGCAGTGAAAAATATGCGTCACCTCCCGCGCAGCGTCCCGAAGTGGAGCGCTGTCCGTAAGGCTGCCTCGCACGATGCGCAGATGCGGAAGGCCGGACAGATGCCGCAGGTCCGAGCTGGCCCGCGCCAGCACCGTGACCTGTTCTCCTTCGCGAGCCAGCACTTCCGCCAAACGGCCGCCGAGGAAGCCGCTCGCGCCCGTGACCAGCACCGGCATCGGCTCAGAAACTCCGCATCTTCTCGAACACGTCCAGGGCGAACTGCAATTGTTCCGTCGTGTGAACCGCCGTCACACAGAGCCGAAGGCGGGCGGTTCCCTGCGTCACTGCGGGAAACAAGACCGGTGAAACCAGAATCCCGTAGTCGCGCAGCTTGCGCGCGAACAGCGCCGTCTTGTCATCGCTGCCAAACATAACCGGGATGATGGCTGTCTGGGAGAGGCCGGTATCGTAGCCCAGGCTCCGCAGGCCATCGCGCAGAAAGGCCGCATTGGCCTGCAGCCGCGCAACCCGCTCCGGCTCTTCCTTCAGGATTTTCAGAGTCGCGAGCACCGCTGCGGCCGCCGGTGCAGCGAGCGCTCCGGAGAAGATAAAGGGAGCAGAGCCGTGCTGCAGAAAAATCGACATGCGCTGCGAGACGGCGACGAAGCCGCCATTGGAGGGGATCGCCTTGGCCAGCGAGCCCGTCCAGATGTCGATCTCGTCCGTCGGCACGCCGAAATGCTCATCGGTTCCACGGCCGTGCCGGCCCACCACTCCACTGGCGTGCGACTCATCGATCAGCAGGTAGCAGTCGAATTCCTTTTTGAGTGCGATCAGCTCCGGCAGCCTGCAGATGTCGCCGTCCATCGAAAAAACGCCGTCGGCGATGATGAGCGTTCGATTCGCCTCCGGTCCGTTCTCCAGCTCATGCCGCAGCGACCGCGGGTCGTTATGGGCGAATCTCTGGATCTGCACGCCCGCCAGACGGCACGCGTCCATCAGGCTGCGATGCGACAGCGTATCCGCAATCACGCGGTCGGCCGGCCCCAGCAGCGCACTGATCACCGCCAGATTCGCTGCGTAGCCCGAGGTGTAAGTAATCGCCGCTTCGGTCCCTTTGAACTCCGCCAGCGACTCTTCCAGCTCTTTGTGAATGTCGAGGGTGCCGGTCAGCAGGCGTACTCCACCCGCCCCCGTCCCGTACTTCCGAATCGCCGCGATGGCCGCCTCGTCCACCCGCGGGTCCCCGATCAGCCCGAGATAGTCGTAGGACGACAGCATCAGCATGCGATGGCCGTCCATCTCCACTACCGGCGCCGGTCGGGTGCTCAGCGGAGCCTGAAAGGGATACGCGTCGTGCGCGCAGGCACGCGCCGCGTTCTCAAACAGCCTTCGTCCGCGGGTGTCGATCAGATCGTGTTTCTTATAACTGTCGTGGCGCTTCTCCGCGAAAAATCCCTGAAACATCTCTCCCGAAGAGGACGGAAACTCTTTTGATATCGCGGAGGGGCGCTGGATCTCGGTTGACCGGGAACTCATGTGTACTCACTATACCCAGTCCCTCCAGTCTGTGGCGCGCCGGGTTCATCGCCAGCACGCCAGAGGTTCCGATCGCTGCCGCAGACATCTGGCAAACGGGCCGCCCATCCAATCCGCCTCTCCGGCCTGAACCGTGCCCTCTGCCTTTAGAATCTGCTCATGTCCGACACGTCACTCGCGTCCCTGGCTTCGCCTGAAGTACTGGCTCGCGCCCGCAAAATTAAGCTCTTCCTGATGGATGTGGATGGCACGCTCACCGACGGCGGCGTGTGTCTGATCTCGACGACCTCCGCCACCGGTCCCGGGGATCCCGTTGTTTCGGAGATGAAAGTCTTCAGTGCAAAGGATGGGCAGGGCCTGTCGCTCGCCCACACCATGGGCATCCAGACAGGTTTTATTACCGGGCGATCCTCGCCCGCCGTGGCCCAGCGCGCGAAGGAGCTGAAGGTCACCTTTGTGTATCTGGGCCAGGCCACCAAGACCCAGGCCTTCGAAGAGTGCATGCAGAAGGCCGGTGTCAGTGAAGAAGAGGTCGCCTACATGGGCGACGACCTGCCCGACATTCCTCTTGCCCAGCGCGCCGGGCTGGGCGTCTGCGTGGCCGATGGCGCGCCGGAACTGGCAGCCGTCTGCCACTTCACCACCCATCGCCCCGCCGGTTACGGTGCCGCGCGCGAGGTTATCGAACTGATCCTTAAGGCGCAGGGACGATGGGAAGAAGCCGTCCCGAAAGCACGAGCTTAGGGGCCTTCTCATCGAAGGCCCTTCCTTAAATGTTATCCCTTCAACTCACTCATTCATCAAGCCAGACGCTCCCGCGTCAGTGTGCCTCAACGGGCACCGAGGCGCTATGGTCCTCCCATGCCAGGGTGATCTGGCCCTTGCCCTCGCTCATCGGCGTAATTGTCCAGACGAGATCCTCGACCATCTGTGGAGGTTTTCTCATCTGCATCTGCACCTTGCCCAGGTCGTCCGCGGCCTTATACGCCAGCCCCCATTCGCCGGTGTCCTTGCTGACGATCAGGACCCACTGATCCGGGTTGGAGATGTCGACGAACAGCGTGTATTTGCCTTTCGGCACGGAGAGGTCGCCGATAGCGAGATCGGCATCGGTCTCCAGCGTGGTCGCGGAATTGGCGCCGGCTCGCCACACCGGATAATGCGGATTATGGCTGATCAGTCCATCTTTGGTGAAGATTTTGCCCTCGCGCCCGCGAACCCGGGGCGAAGAATAAATAATGCTGATCGTCTTCCCGCTGAGGGTGGCGGTCGCCTTTTCCGGAGGGCTGGGCGGAGTCTTATTGGGTTGGGCCGGCAGGCCGGTGGCGAGGACGAGAAGGCTCATACACAGCAGGAAATGCTTCATGAGGTTGAATCTCCTTTCGGCTGAACTCCTTCGCAACAGCGCAAGCCCATGATCGTGTAAGCGCGCAGCTTCGCACGATTCCGGCCGATCGCAGGCAACGGAGAAGTATAGAACCTGCCCGTTGAGATGCAGTGCTTCTGTTTGCGTGGGACAGAAATGGAGCACCGCTCAAAGCGAATAGGTTCTGCGGTTTCCTCAGGAACGAGTGGCGCAGGTGCGATTGCGCCCCAGGCGCTTCGCTTCATAGAGAGCCTGATCGGTGACCTCCAGAAGTCGGCCCGCTTCCACATCCGGGCCCACAGCCAGCACACCAATGCCAATGCTCACCGTAACCCGTCTCTGGAACGGAGAAGCCCGATTCTCGACAGCGGCATGATGGATCGCCGCATGGATGCGCTCGGCGACCGCGGTTGCCCCGTTGACGTCGGTATCGGGCAGAAGCAGCAGAAATTCATCTCCGCCGTAGCGAGCCAGTAAATCGTAAGGTCGTCCCACCTGATGGAGGAGGATCTGCGCGACGGCGACGATCACTTTGTCTCCGTAGCCATGACCGTGCAGATCGTTAACGCCCTTGAAATGATCGACGTCGACGATCAGCAGCGCCAGCGATTCATGCTTGCGGCCGGCTCGCCGCCACGCCTCACCAAGCGCCGCATCGAAGCGCCGGCGGTTGGGGATCGAAGTCAGCGGATCAAGCAGCGACAACTGTTGCAGCTGCGCGTTCGCCACCTCCAGATCCTGCTCCCGCTCAAGCAGTTTTGCCTGTCCCACCAAATAATTCAGCTGCAGCAAACCGCCTTGCAGCCCCAGAATCAGCAGCAATAGAAAAATAGCCGAGAGCCCCAGGGCCGGTTGCTGGCTTGTGACCGAAGCGGCCAGCGCGAAGATCCCCGTCGTGATTAACAGCGGACAGAGTGTCTCAACAAAGAGCCGGCCATGCAGGAGCGTCTTGCGCGGGCCGGCCTGCGCGTCTTCCATAGGCAGGCTCAGCGCCATCCAGGCGGTCGCGGCAAAGGGAACACTCCACAGAAGATCTAAAAGGCTGCCGGCCCGCAAATTCCAGTGCTGGGTGGCATAATCCATGCCCAGTTCAATGGGCAGATAGGTCCAGAGGAAGGTGCAGATGGCGCGCAGTGTCCTGCGCTCCTCCGGTGTCTCCCACGCGAAGAGCCGCAGAGCGGCCATCACCGCCAGCAGCGCGCAATCCAGGCCGTAGATCCGCCCCATTACGGTAGCCGCCGCTTCCGCCGGCCTCGCCATGCGGTAGAGCAGGTCATAGCTGAGGACAAAGGCCATCGCGATCTGCGTGCAGTTCAGGAAAAAGATGGTGCGGATGGATTCGGTTTCCCGCGTTGTCGACAGCCCGATCAACAGCGGGAAAGCAGAGATCATGTATATGAAGTCGGACGGATCGATAGCCAGATTGCTGGCGGCCGATCCGCCGAGGAACGTTTCCACAAGGTGCGCTGTGGCCCAGAGCAGAAACCCGGCGCCCGACCACAGCCAGATTGGACGCGCACGTGCCGGAATCTGGCTGGTACGCCAGACCACGCAAAGCACAGCCAGCAGCACCGTCGCGGCCGTGCAGATTCTCGACGCCGCGATGCGATTGGGCAGTTCCACCAGCAGAAACACGGCGTGAAGCCCCAGCATCGTCCAAAGCGCATGGGTCAGTACCTTCCGGACGGAGGGCCCTGCTGCTGTCCGGAGACTAAGCGTCGTCTCAGTCATCGAGTACATGAGAACCTTCGCGGGCGCGACAATTCCTCTGCACTCCAGGTGGCTGAAGCTGCTTGTTTCAGGCGCATGTCTGGCTCTCGAGTTCCGCCAGTTCGCCGCCGTTCCCGGAGAAACTCTCCTGGAAGATGCGGAGGCCATTGCGACCTGCATCCTTGACCGCATACATGGCTTCATCGGCCTTCCGCAGCAGCTCGTTCATCTCCACACCGCTGTCCGGGCAGATGCAAACGCCGACGCTGACTGTGATCGTGATCTCGTGGCCGCCGATCATGAGGGGCCGCGCCGCATTCTCGATGAGCACTCGTCCGCAGCGCTCCACGTCCTCCATGTTCCTGAAATCGGGCATCACGATGACGAATTCATCCCCGCCGATGCGTGCGACGGTATCCGTTTCGCGTACCGAAGCCAGCAACCGCTGACCGACCGCTGCGAGCAGCGCGTCGCCATCGCTGTGGCCCAGGGTGTCATTGATGTGTTTGAAATGGTCGATGTCCAGCATGAACAGCGCCACCTTCTGCCGGTTATGCTGCGCTCGCAGGAGCGCCTGATCAAAGCGCTCGTGCAGCAGCATGCGGTTCGCCAGCCCGGTGAGCTGGTCGTGGTGAGCAAGATGGTGCACGCGATCGGTCAGGCGCCGGCGTTCCGTAACGTCGCGGCTGGTGATGGCAATACCGTCGCCGAGCTTCACCACCTGGACACTCAGCCAGGTGGCATGGATCATCTCATCGTCAAGGAAGACTTCGCATGTGAAGGGTTCGCCGGTCCGCACTACCTCCCGGTACTTTTCGATGAGGCCGGAAGTGATCATGAACGGCCGGACCTCTGTGAGGATCTTTCCCAGCAGATACTCGCGGGAACTATGCAGCCGGCGCTCCGCATTGGGATTGATATAGCTGAAGCGGAAATCGAGGATGTCTCCCGTCAGGTCGTACACCCCGTCAAAGATGTAAAAATCATCGAGGGTGCTTTCCGCCGCAGCCACAAAGCGGGCGTGCTCCTTGCGCCCCACTGCCAAACCTTCGCGAAAGCCGCGCAGGCGCGGCAGAATCACCGCCGCTCCGAGCACGACCACAACCGAGCTGAGCAGCTGGACGCCCTGAATGTACTCGCTGATGCCGCGCAGTTGCAGCCATCGAACCCCGCTGGCGACCACCCGCTCGACGGCAAAAAAGACCAGGAAGACCAGCAGCAGATAGCGGGTGAAAACCAGCCGAAGATTCCCGCCGTGGGAATTTGCTTGTCGGCCGATGGTAAGCAGGCTTCCGAAACAAACCAGCCACGCCGCCGCACCGATCCCGAAGCGAAGAATCGAGCCCGCAGGGGACGCCCCGGTGAAGCCGTGGCGCAGAATTGCCAGCGGTTCACCCAGGGGAAAGGTAAGCAGGGCCAGCGTCGTGAGTGCAAAGAGCAGCAATGACAACACCAGCTGCACTCTCTGCGAATTTGGACCCATCCGTCTCATGCCAGAACCCTGTTCCGAAACTGCACTGGCTACCCGAAGATTCGGGTCAGGGACCAACTCCTTTCCTGAAACCAGGAAGCCCTTTCCGGCACCGGGCAGCAGAATGCGTCGGCCATGAACAACGTTCATGGTCTATACGCAATTCAGCAACAAGACCTCTCCAGCTGCGGGGATACAGGGAAGTTGGCAAGATTATACATAGCGGATGATCACCCGGGGCTCCCACAATTGGGTCATGAGATCCCGACTGCTGGTCTGGAGTCATCCGTAACCACCGACACCGACGGCGCTCTGTCATTCTTGTATCGTCTATCTCGGCACCCGAATAGGCTGCCCCATCATCCACCCGGCGCTGGCAGATGTGGGATTCCAGTATCTTTCTCTCCTCGCCACAGTCGCGGACGTCCCGCGCCGAAGGCGCATCCGCCCGGACGGCGAGTCCCGCCGAAGACGCAAGTGCGTGAACGGCCAGTCCCGCCAGGCCGTCGCGGTCTGCGAGAATGAAGATGAAAGCAGCCAGTTCATCACACAGTCTGGCTGCTGCGATCCGGAAAATCTCAAATGGCAACCGTAAAGCTCTGGACTGATGAAGAAGTCGCAGGAGATCCCCGCGTCATGGCGGTCTTCGACGACATACGTTCCACGCGGCGCTCAGATTTTGTCAACACTTTCTGGCGTGCCCTCGCCAACCAGCCCGCCCTGCTGGAGCGAACCTGGTCCTCCATCAAACAGGTGATGATCGAACCCGGCGCTCTGGACCCGCTGACCAAAGAGCTGATTTACGTCGCCGTGTCGGCAGCAAACAACTGCAGCTACTGTGTTCACTCCCATACTGCGGCTGCTCGCGCCAAAGGGCTCACCGAGCAGCAATACGCCGAACTGATTGCGATCGTCGGCCTGGCCAGCCAAACCAATGCGCTGGCGACAGCTCTGCAGATTCCGGTCGATCCGGAGTTCGAGATGAGCCAAGTTCCACCGGCACGATTCCCAATATCCGATTCCGCCCCGCGGGGAGAATGATCATGCGCATGAATGAGTACATCACGCTGGGACGCTCTGGTCTGCGGGTAAGCCCGCTGTGCCTGGGAACGATGACCTTTGGCAACGATCGCTGGGGCTCAGCCGATGACATCTCGCGCGCCATCTTTGACCGCTATGTCAAAGCGGGTGGGAACTTCGTGGATACCGCGGATGGCTACGCAGAAGGCAAGAGCGAAGAGCTGCTGGGCCGCCTCGTGAACCAGAGCCAACTGCGCAACCAGCTCGTGGTTGCAACCAAATTCACCTTCAACGCTCAGGAAGGTAACCCCAACACCGGTGGCAACGGCCGCAAGAACATCTACCGCGCCCTCGATGGCTCGCTGAAGCGGCTCGGCATGGATTACGTTGATCTTTACTGGATGCACGCCTGGGATAAAGTGACTCCGGTCGATGAAGTCGTCGGGACCCTTGATGATCTGGTGCGCGCCGGCAAGATTCGCTACTATGCCTTCTCTGATGTGCCGGCCTGGTATGTGGCGCGAGCTGCCACCCTGGCCGAATGTCATGGCGCGACGAAGCCCATCGCCCTGCAGCTCGAATACTCCCTCGTGGAGCGCACCATCGAGCGCGAACACATTCCCGCTGCTCGTGAACTTGGCCTCGCCGTTTGCCCGTGGAGCCCGCTGGCAAGCGGCTTCCTCGCCGGCAAATATAAACGCGACAAGAGCACCGAGGGTGGCAAGGGGCGCCTCGAAATTCTGAAGAACACCAACAATCCTGCCTTCGACAAATTCACCGACCACAACTGGAAGACCCTTGACGTTCTGGAATCCATCGCGAAGGACCTGGGGCGCTCAATGGCCCAGGTGGCGCTTCAGTGGGTGGCAGCGCAGCCCGGCGTGACCTCCACCCTGATTGGCGCGACCAGCCAGCAGCAACTGGAAAGCAATCTCGCATCTCTGGACTTTGAGATACCGGCGGAGATGCTTGTCCGGCTGAATGAAGTGAGCGCTCTCGAACCGGCTCATCCCTACATGTTCTTCGATGAGGTCCTGCAATCGCGCATCCACGGGGGCGTTGCCGTACACAAATGGCAGTAGCTCGGTCCTGCTTCAGCCCGCTCTTTCTGCGCGTCTCTCTTTACGGATCACCAGCTTCAGACCGGACCAGGTCTCGTCGACGGCACAGACCTTGACATCGACGAGACCCAGCGGGAGCGCCTCGCTGCGAATCGCATCTTCTGTCACATCGGTCTTCACGCCGGAAGACTTCTTCGGCCACGAAACCCAGACCATTCCGTCCGGCGCGAGCAGCGGCCACACCTGCGCCAGTGCTTTCGCCAAATCGCGCCGGCTGGTTACAAACAGATGGGCCATCTGGAGTCCTTGTTCCGGCTCACCGAGCAGCATTGGATCGGCGCCGCCTGCGCGAATCTCCTCTGCGACAGAGGCAGGCATTCTGAACCTCCAGGATCGCTGGCCATCTGTGACGCCGAGTTTCTTCGCCAGAGGCGTTCCCGAATATCCAGCCACAACTGTTCTCCCGAAGAAGGTTGGTCCCCGTTAGCCGACGGTCAAAGCCTCGTGTCACGAATAAAAGGGAGTTCAGAGCGGGTCCTCACTCGGCAAACTGCACCAGCAGACAGGTCACGTTGTCCACTCCTCCCTGTGCCTTGGCCGCATCGATCAGCGTCTGACAAGCCTGTTCCAGGCTCGCGCTCCCCAAAATCAGCCGCGCAATCGCCTCCGCATCCGCGTACCGCGTCAGCCCATCGCTGGTCAGCAGCAGCATATCCGCCGGCGCAATCGCCGCCGTGAAAATATCCGGCTCCACCGTCTCCTGCTGTCCAATCGCGCGCGTAATCAGCGATTGCAGCGGAGACGACTCCGCCTCCTCCGCATTCATCACCCCACTGCGCACCTGCTCGGCCACAAAGGAGTGATCGTGCGTAATCTGCACGCACACCCCGTCGCGCAAAAAATACGCTCGGCTGTCCCCCACATTGCCGATGATCAGATTTCCGCCGTCCACACACGCCGCGACCAGCGTGGTGCCCATCCCGCGCAGCTCGTCATTTTGCTCCGCCAGCGCGCACACCTGCCGGTTGGCCCGCACGATCCCTCGATACAACCGCTCCTCCGCCCGCGTACTGCCGTCGTCTGTATACCCATCCAGCAGTTCTTTTACGGCCGTGTGGCTGGCCAGCTCTCCCGCCGCCATGCCGCCCATTCCGTCGCAGACCACAAATACCTGCGCCGCCAGATCGTAGCCGAAGCTGTCTTCGTTGTTGCTGCGCCGGCACCCCACGTCGCTCAGCGCTGCCACGTCCACTCTCACCAGGGCTCCCCCGCACTCGATGTTTTCGCCGCAGTGGGTCATCAGGTTGCCAGATGCCCCTCCCGCCTGTAAAGCCGGTCCCTTATTCCTCAGCTTTCCCTGCCTGCGACAGAAACTTTGTCAGCACCTCCTGGCCCGTGCCCGCTATCCGATCTCCCGGCCGTGCGCCGCTCCTGCCCCACGCCAGCAGAAACACCAGCGGTATCCACCCTCGCGGGTCCTGCTCCATCTCTCGTCCAAACGCATACAGCACACGCGACATCTTCAGCGGCAGACGCACCCCCGCCACCGCATGCACCGCCGGATCTGCACACAACTCCGGCGCGGACGTGACCAGATACTCTCTGCAGCTCAGGGGCCGCCTCGGATGAATCCCGCAGTTCTCATCTTCCAGAAAAGGGCAGGGAACACTCGCATGGAAATAGTCGATGGCCAGCTGCGCCGCCGCCTCTCCTCCCTCCGCCCACTCCTCGCTCAGGATCTTCTCGATCACTCCCGCGTCCCGCAGTGCCGCCAGCGCCTGATGAAATCGCGCCTCCAGCTCTGCCTGCCGCTCCGCCGGGAGTGACCGCATCCACTCCATCAGCGCTTCGGCTTCGAACAAACTTACCGGCACCATCTGCCGGCAACATGCCCCGCATTTTGGCCCGCAGGTGATCGGCGTTCCCGCCTGGCTGGCTTCCTCCGCCACTCTCCCGATAATCGCGTTCTCCAGGTTTTGAATGATCGGCAGCAGCTCGGTCAGCGTCGTCTGACCTGCCGGCACCGCCGCGCTGGCGTGCAGAAAGCCTCCGCCCACAGGCACCGAGAACGTGGCTTTCAACGTGGGCGCGTGATCGGGAGACTCCCGCATGAGGTCTGATTGTACCTGGCCCCGCATGCGGCTCGGGCAGCGAAGCAGAAAAACGCAACGGCTCCTCTCCGCCCCGCATCCATTTGCTCAGAGAACGCGCCGCCTATGCCTCTCAAAACCAAGCCTGAAGACAAGCCCGCCGCCATCTGCTTCGACCTCGATTTTAAAGATCAGGGCCCGCTTGAGGTCATCGCCACCCTGCTGCCCAACCAGCTTGAGCGCCCCTATCGCATCGAGGGCGGCGCACCACGCTTCGATAGCCGCGATGACTTCAAGGCAAAGGCCGTGCGCATCGGTATGACCCCGGCCGTTGCCGAGGATTCCGGCCGCTCCTTCAACGCCACCGCCCGCCAGCTTCGCGAATTGGGTTTCACCGTCGAGCTGGAAGAGGAGCAGCCCCAACGACAAGCCGCCTGATAAATTTCCCCGAGGGCGCCCCAGCTCCGGCCGCGTCTGGCAGATCAGGCTTTCCACCAACCCTGGCAATCGCACTCCACAGAACTCTCAGGTTTGCCACACCCTCGGCCCCCGGCGCATCCTAACCACCATGAGCCAGGAGACTGCCGTTCGTCCCCACTTTCTCAACATCGAGAAAGCCGCCCCGGATCATAACGCCCCACAGGTCGATCTCAGCGTGGATGGCCGCCCCGTACAGGGCATCGCCGGCGAACCGCTCATCGATACCATCAATCGCGAGACCGGCAAGGAACTCGCCCAAGTCTGTTATCACCCCCAGCTCGGCCCCATCCAGACCTGCGATACCTGCATGGTCGAGGTGAACGGTAAGCTCGTGCGCGCCTGCGGCACCCCCGTAGAGGCCGATATGCGCGTCGAAACCGAATCCTTCCGCGCCCAGGCCGCGCAGCGCGAAGCCTTCGACCGCATCCTCGGCAATCACCTCCTCTACTGCACCGTCTGCGACAACAACAACCAGAACTGCACCGTCCACAACACCACCGCGCTGCTCAAGGTCGAGCATCAGTCCATCCCCTATCGCCAGAAGCCATACGAGAAGGACGAGACCAACCCCTTCTACCGCTACGATCCCGATCAGTGCATCCTCTGCGGACGCTGCGTCGAAGCCTGCCAGAACGTCCAGGTCAACGAGACTCTCTCCATCCGCTGGGAAGATGAGCACCCCCGCGTCCTTTGGGACGGCGGCTCCACCATCGGCGAATCCAGCTGCGTCTCCTGCGGTCACTGCGTCACCGTCTGCCCCTGCAACGCGCTCATGGAAAAATCCATGCTCGGCCAAGCCGGCTACTTCACGGGCCTTCCCGCGCAGTCGCTTGAGCACATGATCGATGTCGTCAAAGGCGTCGAGCCTGAGCTCGGCTACGGTCCCATCCTCCAGGTCTCGCAGGCCGAAGCCGACATGCGCATGGTCCGCACCCAGAAGACCAAGACCGTCTGCACCTATTGCGGCGTCGGCTGCTCCTTCGATATCTGGCACCGCGATCGCCAGATCCTCAAAGTCGAGCCCCACGACGGTCCCGCCAACGGCATCTCCACCTGCGTCAAAGGCAAGTTTGGCTTCAACTACGTCAACAGCGCCGACCGCCTCACCTCGCCCCTCATGCGCGACGGCGACAAGTTTCGCGAGTGCAGCTGGGACGAAGCCCTCGACTTCATCGCCCGCCGCATGACGGAGATTCGCGCCCAGCACGGGCCTGACTCCCTCGAATTCATCGCCTCCTCCAAATGCACCAACGAGGAAAGCTACCTGATGCAGAAGCTGGCTCGCGGCGTCATCCGCACCAACAACGTCGATAACTGCTCCCGCTACTGCCAGTCGCCCGCCACCAAAGGCCTCACCCGCACCGTCGGGTACGGCGGCGACTCCGGCTCCATCTCCGACATCGAGCGCGCCGCGCTGGTCATGATCGTCGGCGCCAACCCCGCCGAGAACCATCCCGTCCTCGCCACCCGCGTCAAGCGCTCGCACAAGCTCCGTGGTCAGCGCCTCATCGTCTCCGACCTGCGCAAAAACGAGATGGCCGAGCGCGCCGACATCTGGCTCCGCCCCAAACCCAGCACCGACATGATCTGGATCAGTGCCGTCGCTAAATACATCCTCGACAACGGCTGGCACGATCAGGACTTCATTGCAGCGCGCGTGAACAAGTTTGACGAGTACGCCGAAAGCCTCCAGCCTTTCACCCTTGAATTCGCCGAAGAAAAAACCGGCATCCCCGCCGCGACCCTGAAGACCGTCGCCGAAGATCTGGCCCACGCCGAAACCGCCTGCATCCTGTGGGCCATGGGTGTCACCCAGCACAAGCACGGCTCCGACACTTCCACCGCCATCTCCAACCTGCTGCTCCTCACCGGCAATTACGGCAAGCCCGGCACCGGCGGTTATCCGCTCCGCGGCCACAACAACGTCCAGGGCTGCAGCGACTTCGGCTCCATGCCCGACAAATACCCTGGCTACATGGACGCTTCCGATCCCAAAGTCCGCGAGCACTGGGAACTCGCCTGGGGCGTCAAGCTCCCCTCCAGCGAAGGCATGGATAACCACCTCATGGTGGACGGCATGCACGAAGGCAAAATCAAGTCCCTCTACCTCATCGGCGAGGACATGATCAGCTCCGAATCCAACAAGCACTACCTCGCCGCCGGCCTTGAGAAGCTTGACCTCTTTGTCGTGCAGGAGCTCTTCTTCACCCTCACCTGCCAGTATGCTGACGTCATCCTTCCCGGCACGCCGAGCTTCGAAAAAGAAGGCACCTTCGTCAACACCGAGCGCCGCATCCAGCGCCTCTATGAAGTCATGAAGCCACTGCCGGGCACTCGTCCCGACTGGGCCATCATCCAGGACATCGCCAACCGATTCGGTGCCGGCTGGAGTTACAAATCCCCGTCTGACGTCATGGACGAGTGCGCCGGTATCGCCCCCCTCTTCGCCGGCGTTACCTACGCGCGCCTGGCCGGCTACAACAGCCTGCAATGGCCCGTCCAGGCGGACGGCACCGACACCCCGCTCCTCTATACCGACCGTTTCCATTTCTCCGATGGCAAAGCAAAGTTCCACCCCATCCACTGGAACGAGCCCAGCCAGCAGGAAGACTCCGAATACGATCTGCACCTCAACAACGGCCGCATGCTCGAGCACTTCGAGGCCGGCAACATGACCTACCGCATTCCCGGCATCGCGCTCAAGGCTCCCGACACCTTTCTCGAAGTCTCACCAGAGCTGGCCAACGAACGCGGCCTCGAATCCGGCCGCTGGGTCAAGGTCAAATCCCGCGACGGCGAAATCCAGCTGCGCGTCCTCGTCACCGATCGCGTCAGCGGTAACCAGGTCTACGCGCCTCTGAACTCGCGCAGCCAGCCCATCAACACCCTCACCAGCAACAACGTCGACGTGGTTGTGCACACGCCCGCTTACAAAGAAACACCCGTACAGATCGAGCCGCTGCCCAGCCGCGGCCGTTCGCCGCTTCCGCATACCAATCACCGTTTCCACAAAGGAATCCCGCAGAACGGCGTCGAAGTCGAGCGCAAGTGGGCGCTCCCCGATTACCGCATGCCCGGCACAGATCTCGTGCAGATCCAACCGGCCGCCAACCCCAAACAACTCGCGAAGAACAGGGATTAGTCATGGCCAAGCCCATTCAGCTCGACTTCCCGCCCCGCAACGCTCAGGCCGAACTCGCCGAGCGCCTTGCCAATGCGCCCGCGGAGCACGCCGCCGCTCTCCTCGAACTCCTTGAGCTCGTCGAAGTTCTGCATCAGCGCAACGTCCTCTCGACCCTGCGCGGAGCCGTCGGCGCCGGAGACGATCTCGTCGGCTACATCGCCCATGCCGCGGCCCAGCCCGAATCCATCCGCGCCATGCGCAACTTCCTCGCACTTTCCAAAATCTTCGGCAAACTCGACCCCGAGCTCATCGAAGCCGTCGAGCGCTCCATCCCGCGGCAGCTGCAGGATCGCAACGAGCGCCGCATGACGCCTGCGCCCAGCCTCTGGAAGATTGGCAAGCTCTTCGTCTCCGCACCGGTCCGCCGCGCCCTCATGGCCTCCGGCTTCATCCTCGCCGGCATCGGCTATTACATGAACAAAGAAAATCCCAGCTCAGCCGACCGCGCCTGAGCGTTGATTTCGAGCCCGGTTCTCCATATCTGTCTGTTGTTGGCAGATATGGGTTCCGCCGCGCCGCCATGGAGTCCCACAGTTGCGGCCGAAAGCCCGTTTGGCCGCCTGGCCCATCGACCTCAGGGATCCGCGGTTGCCTGTGACCACGATTACTTCCGGTCCCGCGGCTGAGGAATCGCACGCTGGCGAGTCGTCCAGCGTCGTCATTCTGCTCGAGCCCGTACGCTAATCGCGCGCCACGCCGACCAGCCGGCCCGACCGTAAGCCGTGATAGCGTATCCAGAACAGACTCCCCCGTGGATTCTGCACCCCAAGCAACCTTGATCTTCCTCCAATCTCTGAATGGATAGCAGCCGGCTTCAACCGCACAAGCGGATCAATACACCTGCTCAGGTGCTCTTTGCCAGCCTGATCGGCACGACGATTGAGTTCTTCGATTTCTACATCTACGCGACCGCGGCGGTGCTGGTCTTTCCCGCCCTGTTCTTTCCGGCGACGGATCCGCTGTCGGCGCGGCTGGCGTCGCTGGCCACCTTTGCCATCGCCTTTGTGGCCCGCCCCATCGGATCGGGTCTCTTCGGGCACTACGGCGACCGGATCGGGCGCAAGACCACCCTGGTCATTGCACTGCTGACCATGGGTGTCTCCACCGTCTCGATTGGAGCGCTGCCCACCTACAAAACCATTGGACTGGCGGCTCCGGTGCTGCTGGCGCTCTGCCGCTTCGGCCAGGGCATTGGACTGGGCGGCGAGTGGGGCGGAGCGGTGCTCCTCGCCATCGAAAACGCTCCAGCGCATCGCCGCGCCTGGTACGGAATGTTCCCCCAGCTGGGCGCTCCCATTGGCTTCTTCTTCTCGGGCGGAGTCTTTCTGCTGCTGTCGCGCGGGCTCACCAACGAGCAGTTCTTCCGCTTCGGATGGCGGCTGCCCTTCCTGGCCAGCGCCGCGCTGGTGCTGATGGGCCTCTACGTGCGGCTGACCATTACCGAAACCCCCGTCTTCCGCGAAAATGCCCAGCAGCGCGAGCCGGTGCGGGTTCCCATGCTCGCGGTAGTCCGTCACCACACCCGCGCCCTCGCCGCCGGCCTGCTGGGAAGCTTGTCGACGTTCCTGATCTTCTACCTCATGAGCGTCTTCGCGCTGTCGTGGGGAACGAGCGCGCTGGGCTACAGCCGGGGCACATTTCTCCTCCTCCAGTTGGTGGGAATTCTCTTCTTCGCAGCGACCATTCCGATAGCCGCCGTGCTGGCCGAGCGCGGGCGCAAGCCGGTCATGGTGGGAATCACCGTCGCCATTGGGGCGTTTGGCCTGGTGCTGGCGCCGCTGTTTCAGTCAGGATGGCTCGGCGTGGCCGTGATGCTGGCGATAGGCAATGCCCTGATGGGAATTACCTACGGGCCGCTGGGAACCGTAATCGGGGAGCTCTTTCCCACCGAGGTGCGGTACACCGGGACCTCGCTGGCCTTCAACGGTGCAGCGATCGTCGGCGCGTCCATGGCTCCGTACATTGCGACGTGGCTGGGGCGTCGCTACGGGCTTGGCAGCGTGGGGTGGTATCTGACCGGGTCGGCGGTGGTGACGCTGATCGGCATAGCCCTGATGCGGGAGACTCGCGGTGATGTCTGGATTCGCGAGATGCCTGTGGAGGAGCTGGCGGACTCGGCGTGAGGCCCAGCGATCAAAGTACACGCTACACGGTACACGCTAAAAGCTAACAGCTAACTATTCCCTGCGCTCCTGGAGAAAATCCGGAGCGACCGGATTCTCATACAGCGAGTAGTCCCTGGTGACAACAGTCAGCCCGCTGGGGGTAACAAAGTAGTTCTTGCGATCGTCGTTGGGGTCGTAGCCAATGACCGTTCCCTCGGGCAAGTGCACGTCGCGGTCGATAATCGCCCGGCGGATGCGGCAGTGGCGTCCGATGTTGACGTGGGTGAAGACGATGCTGGAGTCAACTTCAGCGTAGGAGTTGACGCGCACGTCCTGCGAAAGAACCGAATTGCGGACGACGGCGCCGGAGACGATGCAGCCCTGCGAGACGATCGAGTTGATGGCCATGCCAGTGCGGCCAGGTTCGCCGAAGACAAACTTGGCAGGCGGGTACTGCCGCACACGCGTACGGATGGGCCAGCTATTGTCGTAGAGGTTGAAGACCGGGGAGACCGAGGCCACGTCCATGTTGGCGTCGTAGTAGGCCTCGAGGGTACCGACGTCGCGCCAGTAGAGTGCTTCCTTGCGGTTCTCGTCGACGAAGTTGTAGGCGTAAATCTTGTACTTGCCGAGAATGGCGGGAAGGATGTTGTGGCCGAAGTCGTGCTGCGAGTCGGGGTCCTCGGCGTCCTTGATAAGGGCCGGCAGCAGCACGTCGGTATTGAAGATGTAGACGCCCATGGAGGCGTCGACCATGTTCGGGTTCCAGGGCGAGCGGACGTCGGTCTGCTTCGGCTTTTCGAGGAAGCCCGTCACTTCGCCGTTGTGCGCCACCTGGACGACGCCGAAGCGGGAGACTTCGTGGGGCTCGATGGGCAGCGTGGCAAGGGTCACGTCGGCACCGGCATCCTGATGCTGGCGAAGCATCTTGCCGAAGTGCATTTTGTAGATGTGGTCCCCGGACATGATGAGGACGTGCTTGGGCTGCTCGGAGCCAATCGAGTAGATGTTCTGATAAACGGCGTCAGCGGTGCCCATGTACCAGTTGGGGCTGACGCGCTGCATGGGCGGCAGGATCTCAATGAACTCGCCAAGCTCCTGGGCGACGACGCTGGTCCAGCCCTCGCGGATGTGGCGATTGAGCGAGAGTGCCTTGTACTGGGTGAGGATGTAGACGCGGCGGAGATCGGAGTTGATGCAGTTGGACAGGGTGATGTCGATAATGCGGTATTGACCGCCAAAGGGAACAGCAGGCTTCGCCCGGTCGCGCGTAAGGGGGAAGAGCCGTTCACCGGCACCGCCGGCCAGAAGGACACCCAGAGTATCTTTCATCGGCATGATCGCCTTTCACAGGCTCCGCGCTTGATGGATCGCCTTGCCGCGAAGCGTCGCAGCGAAGGCCAGATATATCACAAATGAAGGCAGTTGCGCCTGGGGCGCCACCTGGCTCGGGTCAGGCGTCTTCCTGTTCGCCGTGCTCGCCGCTGACCGAGATGCGCAGCGACTTGAGGAAGTGCAGATCCTGAGCGGTAAAGGTTCCCTGATCGTCCCCGGAATCGGAATTGCCAACTTCGACGGCGCCCTCGGGCTGCTCTTCGATTTCGTTCAGGCCGATGGTGGCCTCGAGCATGAGAAGCACTTCGAAGCCCTGACGGCGGATGTCGGCAACCACGCCGGCGATCTGCGAGGATTCAGAGACGCTTTCGTGAATCGCCTCACCCAATTGCTGCACGAGTTTGCGGAGTTTTTGATTCAAGTGACGACCTCGGTTTCCTCGGCCTGTGGGGGGTGGAGCCGCAGACCCTTATTCCCTACCTTACTTCTGATGATGGCTCGGGGCAATTGGGCGCGCGGGGTGGGGAGGCAGGGTAACTGACAGGGCGAAAGATGACGGTGCAGCGCTGCTAGACTTTGGGCATGCAGCCGAATCGCCTGGGGCGGGTTCTGGGAGTCAGCGCGCGCGTGGCGGCGGAGAAGCTCAAGGAGCAGGCCGCCAAAGGGACGCGTCCATCGGACTCGAAGGCTGCGCCTCCAGGGACGGCGCATCCATCCGGGCCAGGGACTGCTGCCTCCGCAGATCCGCAAGCTGCAGGTGCAGACACCGCTGGTCCAGCGGAGCAGCGGGTAGCCGGTCCATCTTTGCGCTCCGGCGTCGAAGCCCTCCGCAGGGGTTCCGAAGCCGCCGCTCGCGCCTATGCCGGGAGCACAGTCCCGCAGTCCCGCAGCCGCGCAGTTCCTGCAAGCTACGCGTCCGGCGGACGGCGCCTGGCGCGAGGTGCGGGGCGCTTTGGAGCCTCCCTGGTAAGGCCGTTCGCTCACGCCACCGGCGTGCTGACGCTGGAAATCACCGGGGTCTTTTTTGCGCTGTTTGCCCTTTTCTTCATCGAGCATGCCTGGCTGGTTTATAAGGGTCGAGGATGGCGCGATGGGCACTTCGCAGCGTACGCGGCGCTGGCGGCGCTGTTCGCGTGGTTCGCGGTGACCTCGTTCTGGCGCGCGAAGCGGAAGCAGCGGGGACGATGACCGGCCCCCTTAGATGGCGCATGGTTCGCCACGCTGTAAAATAGCCGGTTCCCATGCAGCGGGATTCCAATCCGAAACTCGTGTACACCGCAGACGATCTGGCCAACGTCGGATGGTCGGCCGAGCGCAACCTCGGTTTCCCCGGCGAGTATCCCTTCACCCGCGGCATTCAGCCCACCATGTATCGCGGACGGCTGTGGACCATGCGCCAGTACGCGGGGATGGGCGATGCCGAAGAGAGCAACCGACGTTATAAATTCCTGCTGGCGCAGGGGACGGCCGGCCTCTCGGTGGCCTTCGATCTCCCCACGCAGATTGGCTACGACTCCGATGACCCGATGGCTCTGGGCGAGGTGGGCAAGGTTGGCGTCGCCATCGACTCCATCGAGGACATGGAGCGGCTCTTCGAAGGAATCCGGCTCGATCATACTTCGACGTCGATGACCATCAACGCTACGGCCAGCATTCTGCTCGCGCTGTATGTGACGGTGGCGCGGCGCACCGGCGCAAACGTAAAGAGCCTCTCGGGAACGGTCCAGAACGACATCCTCAAGGAGTACATTGCGCGCGGGACCTACATCTATCCGGTGCGCCATGCGATGCGCATTGTCACCGACCTGTTCGCGTGGGCAGGCGAGGAAGTGCCAGAGTGGAACACGATTTCGATCTCCGGCTATCACATGCGCGAGGCAGGATCGACCGCGGCGCAGGAAGTGGCCTTCACGCTGGCGGACGGGATGGCCTATGTGCAGGCGGCCATCGATGCTGGGTTGGACGTGGACCGCTTTGCGCCGCGGCTCTCGTTCTTCTTTAACGCGCATAATAATTTTCTTGAGGAGATTGCCAAGTTCCGCGCCGCCCGGAGGATTTGGGCGGGGATCATGCGGAAGCACTTTGCGGCGAAGAATCCGCGCTCGTGGATGCTGCGCTTCCATACGCAAACCGCCGGCTCGACGCTGACCGCGCAGCAGCCGGAGAACAATATCGTGCGCACGGCCATTCAGGCCATGGCGGCGGTTTTGGGCGGAACGCAGTCGCTGCACACCAACGGCTACGACGAGGCCCTGGCGCTGCCCACGGAAGAAGCCGCGCGGATCGCCCTGCGCACCCAGCAGATCATCGCGTACGAATCGGGCGTCGCGAATACGGTGGATCCGGTGGCGGGATCGTACTGCATCGAATCACTGACGGAGCGGATCGAGGAGGAAGTGCAGGAGTATCTCAGGCGCATTGAAGCGATGGGTGGAATGCTGGCGGCGATCGAGCGGGGGTGGGTACAGCAGGAGATCCAGAATGCCGCTTACGAGTATCAGCGGTCCGTCGATGCGGGCGAAGCAGTGGTGGTGGGCGTGAATCGCTTCACGCGCGAGGAAGAGCCGCCGGTGCCGACGGTACGCATTGATGAGGCGCTGGAGCGAAAGCAGGTCGAGCGAGTCAGGGCGCTCCGAGCGAGCCGCGATGCAGGCCTCTGGCGATCGGCTCTCGACCGCGTCGAGGAGCATGCGCGTACCGGAGCCAATCTGATGCCGGCAATTCTGGAGGCAGTGGAGCGGCGCGCAACGGTAGGGGAGATTGCATCGGTTCTGCGCTCCGCGTTCGGGGAGTATCGGGAGAGCGTGAGGGTGTGATGCCGAAGCTGAGTGCCCATAACCTGGCCTGAGTGGCCCTGAGCGAGCGAAGTGAGCCGAAGAGAGTCGAATCGCTCCGCCCGTAGTTGGCAGATGCGGGAATCACAACTGTGGCCACCCCACAACCTCAGTCACTGTCCATAGATCAACGCCGGCTTTCGCAACTCTTCAAACCGCTCCACTCCAGGCCGCCATTCCTCTTCGATGTGCTCCGGATCCTCTCCCTTTTCCAATTCCTCCAGAACCGACCCGTTCACCAGCAGCGTCTTCATCTTCTGTAACTGGAACTGTTCCGAATACAGCCGATGCAGCGCCGCCGCGATCTCCACACCCAGCTCGGGCGCGTCCAGCACATTCCGATCCGTCACCACGATGTGCACCCCGTGGCACAACTGCCCCGCGTACGGATAGGGCTTCTCCGGCGTGAACTCCACCGGCACAAACCGCACTCCGGGCATATCCCGGCGATTCAGATCCCTTGCCAGCACGCGCCCATCGACCCACGGCGCGCCCAGCAATTCAAACGGAGTATCCGTCCCGCGCCCCACCGAAATATTCGTCCCCTCGATTAACCCCAGCCCCGGATATAATTCCGCCGCCTCCAGGCTGCGCAAATTCGGCGACGGATTCACCCACATCTGCCCTGTCGAATCGAACCAGTCGCCGCGCTGCCAACCCTCCATCGCCACCACGCGCAGGGGCGCGTTCAGATGAAGCTGTTGATTGTCGTAGCGGGCCAGCTCGCCCATCGTCATGCCGTGGCGCACCGGAATGGGCATCGAGTTCACATAGCTCTCCGCGCCTTCATCTGAAACCGGCCCCTGCACAAACGCCCCGTTGATTGGATTCGGGCGGTCCAGCACCACGATCTCTGTACCGGTCTTTGCCGCCGCCTCCAAAAAATACCGCACCACGGCTTCGTACGTATAGAAGCGTACGCCGGCGTCCTGCAGATCGATGAGCACCGCGTCCACTTTGTGCAGCGCTACTTCCGAGGGCCGCCGCTCCGCGGGTGTTGCCCCGTAGAGGCTGACCACCGGCAGTCCCGTCGCCGCGTCGGTCGAGTTGGGCACGCCGGGCTTGTCGTACGCGCCCGCAATTCCGTGCTCCGGGCTGAACAATTCATTCAGCGTGAGCCCCGGCACCGCCAGCGCCGCATCGTGGAAGAGCACATCGATCGTCCGCCGCCCCTCGCCATCCACGCCGCTCTGATTCGTCATCAGCCCCAGCCGCAGCTTGCCGCCATGCTGCCGCGCCATCTCCGCGAGCTCCGCGAAGTGGTCGGCCTCCAGCACGTCGATCCCCGTCTTCACCTCCGCATTGCGCGCCGCCCAGCGCCGCATCCCGCTCATCGACTCGTTGTAGCCCGTGATCTTCGCCGCCAGCGCGCCGCCGCCGGCATGGACGCCCACCGCAATCGCCGCCGCGTCCGCAATGTGGCTGCGCATCGACGTGATCCCCGTCGGCCCGTTCGGATGAACCGCATTCGTCAGGATCACCACGTACGTATCGCTCACCGGATCCATCCACAGCGATGTTCCCGTGAAGCCTGTGTGCCCAAACGACCCCACCGGGAACAGCGTTCCGCGATTGCTCGAGAAGGGAGAATCGATGTCCCATCCGAATGCGCGCAGCGCCGTTCCGGTCGCCGGCTGCTCCGGCGCTACCATCTTCTCCAACACCCGTTGCGACAGCGGAAATTTGCTCGGCCTTCCTGCCAGCCGATTCAGCAGATTCTGCGCATACAGCGCCACATCGTCGGCGTCGCTGAACAGCCCCGCGTGGCCCGCCACGCCGCCCATTCGCCGCGACGTCGGATCGTGCACCACGCCGCGCAGCATCACATCGCCCGGAAAGGTCTTCCCCTCCGGATTCCCCGAAGCCGAGACCCCGTGCTCCCACTGCGTCGGCGCAATCTTCGGAACCCAATCCTTCGGCGGCAGATAGCGCGTATGCTTTAGCCCCAGCGGCGCCGCTACATGCTCGAGGAAATATTGATCCTCCGTCATCCCTGTCAGCTTCTCCACCAGCGCGCCCAGCATGATGAAGTTGATATCGCTGTACTGGAAGCGCACACCCGGCGGCCGCAGCGGGGCAATTTCAAACGCCAGCTTGAATCCTTCTTCCTTCCCGGTCCACGGCTCCTTCAGCGACAGATCCGGCGGCAGCCCCGAGTAGTGCGTCAGCAGATCCCGGATCGTGATGCCGCCCTTGCCGTTCGCTGCGAACTCCGGCAGATACTTCGCCACCGGATCGTTCAGCCCGATCTTCCCCTCTTCATAGAGCTGCATCACCGCCGTCGCCGTCGAGATGCACTTGGTCAGCGATGCCATGTCGAAGATCGTGTCCGCGGTCATCTTTTCCTGCGTGGGCACCAGCGACCGCATCCCATACGCCCGCCGGAACACCACCTTCCCGTCGTGCCCCACGATGACCACCGCGCCCGGAATCTTATGGTCGGTAATTGCCTGCGTTACAATCTGGTCGATCGTGGCGAACTTCTGCTGCGCTCCCGCTACACCCGCGCACAAAAGCAGGACCAAGGCCGTTGCCGTCCGAAAAAAGCTACGCATCATGTTACAAATCCCTCCGTTCCACATAAGGGTCCGCATCCGGGAAGATCAGGCTGGCCGTGTAACCCACCGCGCAGGTCGTGAGCGAACCGATCAGCACCCACCACGTCCACGCAATCTTGGGCAGCACCATCGCGTGCCCCGCCACTGAAAAATTCCACGCATGCGGCTGGATCCACAGCAGCAGATCCACCAGCACTCCTGCCGCTAATCCCGCAATCGTGCCCGTCTCGCCTGCGCGCCGCGTCAGCGTGCCCAACAGAAACACGCCCAGCATTCCGCCCCACAGCACCGACGCGATCGACAGGCCGATCTCCACCACATGGCCGCCTCCCCGCGAAAACATTGCCAGCGCAAACAGCACCGCGGCCCACACCACCGTCATCAGCCGCGACAGCCTGATGCGGTCACGGTCGGACATATCCGGATGCCGCGGCAGATAAAAATCCACCACCGACGTTGAGGCCAGCGAATTCAGCGCCGCGCTCAGGTTCGACATCGCCGCCGCCAGCACCGCAGCGATCATCAATCCGGCAATCCCCTCCGGCATCTGCCCCACAATGAATGCCGGAAAGATTCGGTCCGCCGACATCCCCGGGGCCCGGCCCAGATGCCGGTAATAGGCCCACAGCCCCGCGCCAATCAGCAGAAAAAGCGTGAACTGGAAAAACACCACCACGCCGCTCGACAGCAGAGCGATGCGCGACTCCTTCAGGTTCTTCGCCGCCAGCAGCCGCTGCACCATCAGCTGATCTGTCCCGTGGCTGGCCATGGTCAGAAAGCATCCGCCCAGCACGCCGGCCTGAAAGGTGTATGTCTCCGCCATCGACCACGAGAAGTGCAGCATGGTCAGCTTGTGTGCCGCGGCGGCGCCGTGAATCAGCCCGTTCCATCCGCCCGGAATGTGGTGGCACACCGTCACCAGCGCCACCAGCGACCCCAGCACGTAGAGGAACATCTGCACGACGTCGGTCCAGATCACCGCCGCCATGCCGCCTTCAAAGGTATAGAGCAGCGTCAGCACCGACAAAATCGCAATCGAACCCACGTCCCCGGTCCCGATGGCCACGCCCACCACGATGGCCACGGCAAAGACCCGCACGCCCTCCGCCGCGGCCCGCATGGCCAGGAACAGCCCTGCGGTGAATCGGTGCAGCCTGCGCCCAAAGCGCTCCCCGATGACCTGGTAGGCCGTCATCAGCTCGCCGCGAAAATACCTGGGCAAAAACAAAATGCAGATGACGATGCGCCCCAGCAGATAGCCCAGCGCGAGTTGCAGAAATCCAAAATCCCCGGTGAAGGCCAGTCCCGGCACGCTGATGATGGTCAGCGTCGAGGTCTCCGCCGCCACAATCGAGAGCGCAATCGCCCACCACGGCAAATTGCGATCCGCCAGGAAATACGAGCGCAGCGAGCGATCGCCCTTCGTGCGAAAATGCAGCCCGAACAGCGTGATCCCCGCCAGATACAGCACCACCAGCACCAGATCGACAGCACGCAGGTGGGGCGGATGAACCATCAGCAGGGAATCGTCTGTCCTCGGAGGTTAAGCTTGCGGTTTTTAGTTTGCCCCGCCGCTCGCTGCCGGTGTCGCGGAAGCAGAGGGAATCCCAATCGTCTCCGGTGCCGGCAGCGTGTGATGCTCGTGCCATTCTTCGCGCGCCTCAGCAATCTTCTCGCTCCGCTCCACCCACAGCCGCGCCGCCGCGTCGTAGCGCGCCGTGATGTCGTCCAGCCAGAACGGACGGTTCTCCTTCAGCCACACGTCGCTGAAGCGCAGCTTCAGGTAATCGTAACCGTCACTGATATCCTCGCAGCGCCCGTTCACCCCCGACAGGTTCCACAGATCGCGCGACTCATGCTTCGAGACGTCCGGGTCTTTCTGCCCGTCATACGCGTGCCGGTACTCGTCCGCGATCAGGTCCGCCGTTTGAAATTTCAGCGCCAGAAAATCAATCCGCCGCGCGCCCATATCCATCGCATCCAGTGCGTCCAGCTCCTGGATCCCGCCCGCCATTTTCGCCTGCGCGATCAGCGTCAGCGCCTTCTCGGCATCCAGCCGCACCTCGGCCGCCACCGGCCGCAGCTTGGCGTCCACCTGCTGGCCCTGCGCGCTCCATGGATCGATCCAGAACCACTGATCCCGCGCATCCTCGAGTCCGGCCTGCTCCAGCACCTGGTGCGCCGCCATCAGCGCCTTCTGCGCCTCGTCGATATTGCCCGTCGCATCGCCATGGAAGACCGGGCCGTAATCCTCCTGGAACTGCGCCATGTTGGCCGGGCCCGGATGCCACGCCGCCTCTGCGCCGAACAGCACCGCGTACCAGTCTTCGAGGAAGAGTCCCTCGCCATCATCGTCCCAGATCGTGTTCAGCATCCCCGTGCTGCCCACCTTCTGCCCATCCGCCACAAAGCCCTGGATGTTCGCGAGCGCCATGTTGAAGTCCGGCCACACCCGGTTCCAGTCGTTCACCCCCGGCGCCACCCACGTCTGCATGCCCGCGTGCGTATAGGGATCCAGCCACTTCGCAAATCCCTCCGGCTCCGGCTCATAGTGCCATGGCACCGCGATCATGTCGTGCGGCAGCTGCGGGACCAGCTCCGGACTGTTCATGGCCACGTCGCCCCAGAACAGCAGCTGCCGGTGCAGCGGCTCGAGCGCCGTGTGGATCTGCGTCAGAAAATCCATATACACCGCGCCCAGCCCGCGCTCCTTTACCGCAGCCTCCGTCTGCCCCTGCCCCAGCTCAAACGTCTCGTCCGCGCCGATATGCAGAAACGGCCCCGGATAGATCCCTGCCAGCTCGCCAAACCACTGCGTGATCAGCTTCATCGATCCCGGCTGCCCCGGCGCCAGCACCGCACCATTTGGAATCTCCGCCAGCGGCGCATACTCCTGCCACGTCAGCACCTTGTGCAGATGCCCGAACGCCTCCTGCTCCGGCACGATGGTCACGTGATACTGCTTCGCGTATTCCACCAGCGCCTTCGCATCTGCCTGCGAGATTGACCCGCCCGGCAGCGCCGGCAGCGGCGTCGATTTGTACTGCATGATGTTCTCGAAGTATGGCGAGTACACGTTCATCTTGTACTCGGCGAAGGTCCGGATCTGCTTCTTCTGAAAATCCAGCGTGGGCACGGGCCCGCGCGACACATCGTCCTGCACCCCGCGCCACTTCATCGCCGGCCAGTCGCGGATCGCCGCCCCCTGCAGCACCGGTTCGCCCCCCGCCGTCACCAGCTGGCGCAGCGTCTGCGCTCCATAGAACACTCCCGTCGCCGTGTGCCCGATCACGTACGCCTCGCGCCGGCCGGTCACCAGCACATAGCCCTCCGGGTCCATGGCCGCGTCAAACGGCAGGTTCTCACGCCGCAGCACCTGCTTCGCGAGCGGCGAATCGTCGCGCAGCAAATAAACCCGCACCGCGCCGCCACTCACCCGAACACCGCGATCCTTCAGCGCCGACTCCAGATCATCGGCCGCAAAGCGGTCCTCGGCATCGCGCCCCGGCACCACAACCCGCACGCCGCCGCTCAGCGACACGTTGGGTCGCGCCGTAAACTCCCGCGGCTGCGGAATCAGGGCCGGCCGCGTGCCGTTATCGGCGGCAAAAGCTGGAATTGCGATGGAAAGACAGAGAAGGGCAGCAGGGAAGAGCTGAGCGCTCGCAATTTTTCTCACACGCCCATACTCCAATGTTCCTGTCCCAAATGTCCAATGCCTGCTGGCCGCTGGCTGCTGCCTGCGGGTGCCCCATATCTGCCTGTAGTTGGCAGATGTGGGAAGGAACTGCCGTGCGCGCCACCGCGTGTTGGTCGAAACAACGGCTGCATGTCTCGGCTTCAAATGCAGCGCGTGCGAGAGGATTCGGTCGCGAAGCGACGACCGAATCTCAAAAAGTCCTCCAACACCCGCTTTTTGGCGAAACCTCAGGAAAGCCGGTGACACGGCAGCAATACCCATCTGACTCTGGGAACTCTCGAGACTGAGTCGAGAATTACTCTTTGGGAAGCTCCTCGTTGCGGTATCCGGGGATCACGCAACCGTCGTCCCACCGGAGGGTCCGAAATTGCCAAAGAATGCGCGGTGTTGGCATTGCATCATCTATCTTCAGCAAGTCATCGCACATTCTGGTCAACCTGATCTCCGCCTTTGCTGTTCCTCGCGAGGAGACCACGGTCAGATCCATCCAATCATGGATTTGCCGCTGATGTAGCGGACGAAAATGCTCCATTCTTGAGGTGTATTGCCAGTCCAGATCAAGAGTGCCAAGTTTCCTGATTAGAAGCCGCATCTCGTCTTCTGTTATCCACGTTGCCCACCCATCGGACTGAAGTTCCATAGGTACCTGCACTCTGTGCAGTCGTGGATCGCCCGGTCCTACGGCGTAGAAGTTCATGGGCTCACGCCAGTGGCTCCAGATGTCACCGAAATAGAAAAAGCTCACAGCCGTCGAACGGTCTATAGGAACGTCCAATGTATTGTTCGTGTTGACGTGCTGTGCCTGGCACATTTGGACCGCCAGGAAAAGTAGGGTGACCCTTAACCCCAATCTGAGCCTATTCATCACCGGTATTGACACTAGGCGGGGCAGAATGGTCCCCGACCGACTCTTGCCGAAAGGGGCGGATGGTCGGCGATACGGAAATACCATGGGGCGGGCATCGGCAGCCCGATTAGAAATTGCGCGGGTATGAGCGCAGGCCACTGCATCCCACCACTTATGCGTCACAAGCTCCTCGAAAACCAACCACGCACCTGGGTGCTCATCTTCGACACCGGCGACGAGCTCGCCTCCGGCCTGCAGGCGTTCGCCAAAGAGCAGAAGCTCGCCGGCAGCAGCTTCAAGGCCATCGGAGCCTTTTCCTCCGTCCGCCTCGCCTGGTTCAACTGGGAGACCAAAAAGTACCAGACCTCCGTCTCCCTCGACGAGCAGGTCGAGCTTCTCTCCCTCATCGGCGACATCGCCCTCAAGGACGGAGAGCCCCAGGTCCACGCTCACGTCGTCATTGGCCGCTCCGACGGCACCGCCCACGGAGGCCATCTCCAGAAGGCCCAGGTCCGACCCACCTGCGAGGTCATCCTGACCGAGAGCCCCGAACACCTGCGCAAGGAAGTCGACCCCGCCTCCGGCCTCGCCCTCATCCGCTTCTGAGGGCCAGAGCAGCGGAGGGGTGCACCCCCCACCCCCTGTACCCTCCTTGGAGCAACTCGCTGAATTTAAATTGTTTAGCGATTGTTAACGAGTCCGTTAATAGGCTTCGAACCGGAATTCATTGAAAAGACAATAGTTAAGGGCTAAGTCGCACATTGCAAGCGATTTGCCGCGTCCTTCCTGGGTTGTAAATATTGGACTCAAAATGGAAAAAGGCTGCTCACCCGGAGCAGCCCTTTTCCGCTTTCCACCTAAGTTCAGAATAGCAGACGGAGCAGCAAAGACGGCCATATTTCTTTCGATGCTTTGGGCCGTAAGCCTTTTAGGATGAGCAGATATTACCTTGGTGCGAGGAGAGGGGGATTGACGAATTTCGGCAGAGACTACTGAGTGGCCGCCCAGGTTTCCAGCTGCTGTGGGTCTTCGATCCTGCCCGCCATCAGCTGCTCCACCAGAGCATGCATGGAAAGGAGCGGCACCGGCCGGCTAATTCCCGTCGGCGTCGTCTCGCCGGGAAACCGTACCATCAGCATCGGCCGCGGATCGAACTTCCCATGTCCCGACGCTGCCTCATCTTCCGGCGTCCATCCGAAGCTGTGTCTCCAGAGCCACACTCGCCAGCTATGGTCCGACGACACGATCACCGTGGTTCGGTCTCCCGCTCCGCTCTCGCCAACGTCGTCGAGGAGATGGCCGAGCACTCGGTCCGCCAGCGCCAGATTGTCGATGTAGCTGCCGCCTGCGCCAATGCGGCCGGTCCGCCGATCGTAGTTGCCGGGCGGATGCGGCACCGGTAAGTGAATGAAACACAAATCGATAGCGGTGTCGCCGATCAGCCGGTCAGCGGCGCCCACGGCCCCCAGGGTTTCGAGCGAGGTTGGATCCGTTGCTCGCTTCGCCGGCTTCCTGCCCACCGTCCGTTGCCAGTCCGCCTTGAGCGGGGCCACGACATTGCCCCATGTGCTTTGGTCCCGCGACAGATGATCCGGCAGCGACTGCAGATCCATCCAGCAGAAGTCCAGCTGATCCCTGAGGATACGGCAGTATGGGTTGTAGGAGCCCAGCGCTCCCGTCGTCCATCCCTCTCGCTGGGCATCCGCAAAGAGTGTCTGGCCGCCATCGAAGCGCTCCCAGGGAGCCTTCGCCTGCGTCCGGTACACCATCCAGCCCGGCGGCGTCCCCAGCACATCGATGATTGGCTTGCCCAGCAGCAGCGAAGGGATCACGTCCTCGGTAAAGAATCCGTCCGGCTGCACATTCGAGAAGGTCACGCTCTGGCCGCGCAATTTGTCGAGATTGGGCAGATCCAGCCCCGGCCAGCGATGGTCGAAAACCTGGTCGTACGACATCTCGTCGAAGAGCAGCCACACGATCCGCGCATGGGGAGCCGCGGCCGGTACCGGCTTGCTGAACGCAGCCTCGTCATGCGGCTGGTGAGCCAGGCTCGCCATTACCAAGGCCGGGATCATCCAGAATATGCAGAACCCCAGCAGCATCAGCGCAAAGCGCAGCGCCCGCACCGTTCCCCGATACCAGGTTCCCGACGCCAGCCAAACCAAGCCCAGAACCACGGCAACCAGCAAAAACGTACGTCCGGTCGTGATCTGCTGCCACCACAACACCTGGGCCACAATCAAACCGGCTACCGTCCGCGCGGCCAGCAGCCCAAACCACAGCACCCACAGCAGCAGGATGAGGCTGCGTCCCGAACCGCCCTGCTTTTGCAGCCCGGATCGCCGCTCCAGGGCCTCCAGCGCGCGAACCACCAACATCACTACCAGCGACAGCAGCACCAGATCGAGCGCCAATGCGCGGTCCACCGTCGTCAGCGGCAGCAGGCGATGATAGAGGTCGATATGGGTTCGGGAAAGCTGGAGCCATATGAGCCCCGGCGTCAGCAGGATCGCTGCGCCGGCTCCTTCGAGCCAGCTTCGAATCCACGACGTGGGTTGCACAGTGGACGTAGGTTGCACAGTGGTTTTGGCGGTGGTTTTGTTTGCGCCTGCCTGCACCCGCTCTTACCTGGCCTGCAGCAGGAAGAGCACCCGCCCGTTGGGCAGAGCCTCGCGCTTCACGACTGTGAAGTACACGCCCATGGCGCCGGCGAAGGCTGCCTCGTCCAGGTGGCCATACAGCGCTTCGCGGCCCCGCATCAGATCGACGAATCGAGGATCGGTCGCCGGCACCCACTCGACGATGGCCCAGCGCAGCGTGAGCTCCGCCACCAGCCCGGCAATCTCCGCGAGCGGAATCTGCTCGGAAAGCAGGAGGTGATGGATCAGGCCCAGCATCATTACGGAGTCGAAGCGTCCGCGCGCCCGGTCCAGCAGAGCGAGGCTTTCGCGATTCCGCCAACCCGCGGCGGGTGTGGGCCGCGCCGGGTTGGCCAGCAGCGGCAACACCGGCACCTTCAGCCGCTGCGCCTCGCGCCAGTTCTCCTCGGTGGCTCCGGTGTCGGTATCCCAGGCCACTACATTGGCTCCGCACTGCGCCGCGATTCGCGAGAAGACCCCGGTGTTGGCCCCCAGATCCAGAACCTGGCCGGGTTGCGCGGTGGTCAGCGCCTCGCGCACAAAGCGTTGCTTGCGCTGCTGGTCCTCATTCGCGTAGTGATCGGCCGTCTCGGTATAGCCGCTCCACCGGGTTGCACGCCGGTTCGGTTCAAGCCGATCGAGTTGCCGCCGCAGCCCGGCCAGATTGCGCTGTAATGTCGCCAGCGCCACTGCCGGTTCCTGGCGAACCTTTGCCGTCTTCTGCGCGGCCGCTCCGCCGTTCTTTTCCAGCAGCAGCGGCATGGTGACCAGCGACCGGAAGGGCTCCCGCCATCGCTGCCATCGGCTCAGGTAGGGAGCCAGATCCGCCGGTTCATAGCCATCGCGCTTTTGCATGGAGGCGGCCAGAGGCCAGCCCAGGTATTTCCAGGCCAGCAACGGCAGAAGGAAGGTCCGCACGAACTGCCCGTACGCCAGCCAAATCGGACTGTGCGGATCCCGCTTGTCGATCGAGAGCACATCGACGAAGACGGCCCGCGTCCCCTGGAACAGCACATTGAGCGGCGTCGCGTCTTTCAGGATCAGGCCCTGCGGCAGCAGAGCCTCGCACAGATCCAGAGTCAGCCGGGCGGCATCCAGCCACGCCGAGGCTGTCCACTCCCATGGATAGGTGGGAAAGAATACCAGCGGATGTTCGAGGGTCAGCGACCCATCGCTGCCAGGAAGGAATTCCGTGCCAATCAGGCGTCCGCTCTCAACCCACTGGGCTGCGAGGTCCGACTGTAGAAATTCGAGGGCTGCGGATGCCTGTTCGGGGCGCACTCGCCGCAGGACACGTTCGCCCTCGATGCGCAGCGAACCGGCGGGATCGCGGAATGTCTCGAGCGGGAGCTCGATCGTTGCCATTTACTCAGTCGTCTCGCTGCTTTTTTCCGCCGAGGTCTCTTCCTGCTGTTGAGGTGGGGACATCCGGAACAGCTTGCGGATCTTGGAGCGCAGGATGAACAGACCCCCCGCCAGCATCGAGCCGCCCACCTGGAAAGCCAGCAAACCCGATCCGGGATCTACATAGCCATACGCAGGCTTGGTGAAAGCTGCCAGCAGAACCAGCAATTCGATCGATGCCAGCGCCGCCAGAACGGTGCGTCGCACAGTAAGCACAGGAATGGGTTTACCTCCCTCGTCCCGATTACCTTCCAGACGAAATATTGCAAATAAAGTTGCAGACAGCTGAAGTTCCGTTCATTCCAGCCGGGTATTGGCTAATGATACAGCTAACGCCGGGCTCCTATGCGTCTCCGACATCCTCGCGGCGTTACCCGGACCCGGTTTGCGGTTCGCGATGCCTGTCGCAGCCGCTACAATTAAAGCTGCAATCTTTTCAGGATTATGAGCACCAATCTCGATACGACTTTGACCCTCAATCTTCAGAAGGCCGCCCAGCAGGCTGGCCTGACGGTTCTCTCTGCCGACGCCGGCAAGGATTTCAGCGGCCACCCAACGACTCGCTTTCGCCTCGGCAGCAGCCCCGACGCCCCCGCCGAGCGGACGCTTCTGCTGGAGCTGAGCGAGGCCTTCGACTTCCATAAGCCCGATCTGCTTCCGGAGATGACGAGCCACCTCCGCGAGGCGGCGAAGCGGCTGCGCAATCCTCGCCCCGATGCTTATGTCACCCTGGCCGGCCTGCCCGTCAGCTTCGGCCAATTCCAGTGGCCGTTCCACCGCTCCACGTCGGGCGCCGACACCTATATCGTGCACGGCACCCTGCATCTCGAAGACGGCACCGGTTCGCCGCTGCATACCCTGGTCTCGGCGAGCATGACCGTCACCTTTGCGGAGATCGTTCCCGCTCCTGAGCAGCCCTACGCTGAGACCTTCATCTACAACGCCGTCCGCAAGACCCTTGATCGCGGTCAGCTTGAACTGTTGAAGAGCGGCAATCGCCAGCCGGTTCCGGTGACTACGCGCTACTACAGCCGCTGGCAGAAGAAGTTTTTCTTCACCGACACCGATGACGCCAGCCGCATGGACTTCCTCTCGCTCAAGGTCTACTGGCTCTCGGGCGTGCTCGGCGGAAGCCAGCCTGTCTGGGTCGCCGATCCGCGCGACGCGCAGTACCTGAATACGACGGCGGAAGAGCTGTCCCGCATGGCCGGCGATCTTTCCCGCCAGGGCATGCTCGCTCTTGATCAGGAATATGCCGCCGCCACCCCCATGCTGCTCGCGCGTGCCGAGGAATACCGGGCGAAGCTCAGCGCGGCCCTGGCTGTTACCCGTCCCACCTTCAACGAGGAGATGCGCGCCGGGCACACCAATATGTAGCGGCTACACCCACGCGCACAGCATGTGGCCGGATCGGCCGTGGGGCCGCTCTTGCTCATTATTGGCGAACCACTGGGCCCGCAGCGCGGCGCCGTCCAGATCCTCGATGGTGGTGAATCCCAGCCCCCGCAGATCCGCTGCCAGCTGTTCCGGTACGAAGAAGGACCGGAACGGCTCGCCGGCTCGCGCCACCCGCTCCGCCAGAAACTCAAAAGCGCGGCGCTCGGCTTCTCCCATCAACTCCCGCGGAATGGCATAGTCGAAGACTACCCCGCTGCCGCTGGGCAAGGCTCCGATGGTCTTCAACGTGGACATCACAGCATCGCGAGTCAGGTAGGGCACGACCCCCAGCCAGGAAAAGAACGCTGGCTGCTTCGGATTGAATCCCGCGGCTTCCAGCCCGGCCAGCAGCGTCTGGTGTTCGAAGTCCACGGGCGCAAAGCGCAGCGACTCGGGAATGCCGATGCCTGCATGCGCCAGGCGCTGGCGCTTCCATTCCTGCGTGGCCGGGTGATCGACTTCGAAGACCGCGAGGCTGCTCTGCGAATTCCGGTAGGCGAAGGTATCGAGCCCCGCTCCCAGCACCACGTACTGCCGGACCCCGCGCTCGACCGCGGCTGCCAGTTCCTCTTCCGCGAAGCGGCTGCGCACGGCGATGAAAGCCCGGAGTCCCCGCGCCCATGCATTGCCGTTTTCTTCTTCCGCTCCATTGCGGACCCGCGCCGCGGCTTCGTCGCTGAGCACACGAAAGGCCAGCGGATCTGTGAACACGACTGGATCGTCATAGAGCTGGTGCGCGGCTCGCCGCATGGCGACACGCTCCGCTGTAGCGCTGCGGCGGCCTTCAATCATGATTTGCTTTCAGGGTTGGGCGTAATAGCCATTGCGGGTGCGCACGACCGCGCCAGGCTTGTCGACTTTGACCGCGAGATCATGCCAGGTGCTCGCCTTTTCCGAATGCGCAGGACCGAAGCTCATCGTGTACCACGCCGAAGCGTCTTCGGCGCAGTCTCCAATCTCGCCCGCGATGTCGTTGCTGCCGAACAGCACTTTGCCGCCGGTTTGGGTAGAAATGACCTGGAGCGCCAGGTCGCCTGGCTCCGCCCGGTTTGGGCCCGCAACCGGCTTCAGGTAGTTCTTCCACAGAAAGGTGCGAAACGAGCCCGCGTCATTCATGCCCGAGGGATCGACGGCGTACAGCACCACGCGTCCACGCCGCAGCGAATCGGAGAGGTTCACGATGAGATCAAAAAAGCTTCGCTGCTGCTGGCTGCTGACGATAACGTTGGGATTATCGAAGGTCCACCATCCGGGGCTGACCCACACCACCATTTTCCTTCCGGGCTTATCTTCCTCATAGCGGGCCAGCGCCTGCAGCGCGCGCAGCGACATTTCCAGCCGCTCCGCTCCTCCATAAAATCCTGCCGAACGCCCGATATCCCGAAGCTCCGCCTGATGCTGATCGAGGACCGATGCCAGCAGATTTCCATCCGTGGACGGCTGGCTCACCTGGCTGAAGCCGCGCTCCGAGAGGAAGGCCAGAGTCACCGCGACAGGCAGATGGCCGCTGTTGCGGCGGAGGTACTGATCGATCTGGATTCGTTCGTTGCTGACTGACTGGAAGCCGGCATTGACGTCATCGATGAGCAGCACCATCACCGGGGCATCCTGCGCCGGCTGCGATGCCGCGGGGCCAGGGTCGTGACTCCGAAAGCTGAGGATCGGGGTCGTCTGACCCTTATCCAGTAATGTGAAGTCCTGCTGCTGCAGCCCGGGAAGCGGATGTCCGGCCTTATCCGTCACCTCGACGTCAATCGTGATGGGGCCGGAAGCCGGCGCGTTGCTCTCGGCAGCCGGTGCGGGAACCGAAGGCGCCTGCGCAAAGCTGATCGACGCCGCACACGCGAGAGCAAGACAGACAGCGGCAAAGCGCATCACAGGAACTCCCCCCAGGGTGCGATGAATAGCTGCTACTCTCCAATTCCGCCAGATCGCGCCGCAACCATCCTACTCCAGCCTTTGTTGCCGTCGAGTGCGGCGGAGTCAGGACTGCTGCGGGGGATTGCTCGATGCAGCAGTCGAGGTCGTATTCCCCGGGCTCGCCGGTGCACTGTTTCCGCTCTGGGGCTGCGACTGCGGTTGTGGATTCGACTGCTGGGGTGATGCTGCTGGTTTCGATGTGCTGCCTTGCCCCTGCCCTGCCGCCTGAGGCGACTGGCTCTGCGTCGACTGGCTGGGCGGCGTTGCCGGTGGAGCCGATGGTTGCGCCGGAGTCGCCGGAGCGGCTGACGGCGGCTCGGTGGACTTCGCAGGACTGCTGCTCTTTGCCGCGGATGCACCCGGCGCGGGAGCTGCTTCTCCTTCGTGGTAGGCTGCTCGCGCCGCGTGCTGATGAGCCGGCACCTCGCCGGGCGGCGGCGGCAGCTTCTCGGCTGCCAAGGTCACCTGATTCACTACCGAGGGATCATCCCGCAGCTTGACGTAAAGCTCCCCGCCATCCGGATGCGGCACCGGGAGCACATATCCAGGGAAGCCGTCCGGGACCTGCACAGGATTAGCGAACTGCGGATCGCTCGAGACCGAATCCACCAGGAACAGGTTGGACCCGCTCAGGCGGCACTGCTGATCCGCACCCGCCGGGCATTTCAGGTCGTGCAGGATGGGCAGCCGCACCAGCGTCGCCAGCGGCTGCCAGTCACCGTCCGCTCCGTTGTCGATCACGCGGAACTTCAGCGGTCCGAATGCCGACGGTCCAAACGCCTTCGCCGGATCGAGCGTGGCCAGCGCGACCTTGCCGTTCTCCAGTGTCATCTTGCCGTTGTCGAGGCTCAGTGTGGTCGAGAATGCTTCGTCTTCGGTGGCGACTTCAATCTTCTCGCCGCGCGTGAATGCGGCCGGGGACTGCGCCCGCACCGAGAAGGTCAGCTTCGAATCCTGCGGCAGCTCATCCTGATTGGCCAGCTGGATGTTGCTGCCCGTACTCGACGCCGAATCCTGCACGCTCTTGCCGATCATGGCTACGCTGGGACGGGGTAATCCGATTGCCGCATCAACGTCCATGGTGCGTCCATCCGTCAGCGTGACCTCGGCTTTCCCGGTATCGCCTGAATGCAGGCCGGACGCAGCTTTGGCATCCTTCGCTACCATCGGCAGCTCGTCACTGCCCATGGTTGAATTGATCTTTCCCGGCACAAACGTGACGCCTTTCAGCGTAAGGCTGGCCACATCTTCCAGCCGGCTGCCCTTAAGAATTCCCTGTGGGTCGCCCGCATGGATCGCAAAGCTGTCCAGGTGCCCGGCCTCGGCGAACGCCCGCAGAGGAATCGTCTGCGCTGTGACGGTGCCATACTGCTTCACTTCAAGCTGCAGCGCTCCGGGGTGGGTCTCCTTCAGCGGAACCTTCACTTCCACTGAATCCGCGCTCGTCGCTTTCCAATCCGTCTTCAGCTCTTTGCCGGTGGAATCCTTTACCAGGATGGTATCGACGCAGCTCGCATCGTCCGTCGCCAGATGGATGGTGTCTTCCCGTCCCACAATCAGGGCTTCGCGGTCGGCTGCCGCCAGCTCCCAGTGCTGCGCGTGCGTGTTCTCCAGGCGGAAGGTGGGACCGTCGTACTTCTCAAAGCCCCAGTAACCATGCAGCGAGGCGTCGATGGAGTTGCCGAAATCGCTGGCGCTCAGATCCTTCGCTTCGAGCACCAGTCCGCCCTGCTGCGCGTCCGGCTTCACCGGCTCATCGATGTTCTTCCCGCTCTTCGTCTTCAGCCGGAGAATCGTGTCATGTGCATAGCCGGTGGAGAAAACCAGCGGCGCTCCGTCGACCGCCAGCACCAGCGAGTTTTTCTCGGCGCAGTAGTTCTGCTTCGAATCCACCGGGTGCAGGGGCGGAGGCTGCGCCGCTTCGACGGCGGGGAGAGCCGTCACCAGCACCGATTTTGGATTGTGAAAGGAGGGCGGCGTATTCAGCATGAGCGCCAGAGTCTCGGCGTGCTCGCTGGCCAGTGCCGGGATGTACTGATACTGCGCGGTGTGGAAGGTATCCAGAATCCGCGCCATATCCATCACCGATCCGACATAGGGGCTGTAATAGCCATAGCTCGCCTGCGGCGTATAGCTCAGCTGTGCCGCCAGATCGCCGGCGGCTCCCGAGGTGAGTGCCTCCACAATCGACGCGCTGTGCCCGTCATTCAGAATCAGCGCATCCTGTCCCTGCGCCAGGCACGCCGCCTGTAATTCCGGAATCCGGTCGAGGCATTTGTCATCGATCTTCATGCCGAGGCTGCGCCCCAGCATGGTCGCAGCGTCCTTGAGCTTCGCGGGATCAGTTGCGTTGATGGCGCGCACCGCGGCCAGATAGGTATCGAGGCGTGACCGGTCCAGCATCGCCTGATTGAGATCCTGAGAGGCCCGCACGAACGAGCCCGGCCTGCCCCGCACCGCGTTGACCAGGGTTCGAAAATCGCCGCTCGTCTCCGGCGCGAGAAACACGACCACCTGCTGTGCGCCCTGAGGCACAGTAACCGTGAGCCCTTCATCTTCAGTCTTCCGATTCCAGGTCTCCTGCCGATAGAACCAGCTTTCGGGCGGAGGATTCGTCGATCCGCGCAGAAACGTGGCCACCATCAGGTAGTGTGCGGATTGGCCCTCCGGCAGATCGGCCTTGATCCACAAGCGATCGCCGGTGGCCAGATTGGGCACTTCGGAGATGGGCAGGGTCTTGCTGCCCCGCGTTACCTTGACTTCCAGTTTGGGACCGGTGAGATCGAAGGGCGCTGCATCCGCCCGCGCAAATCCAACCGCCGACAGAAACACCACCACTACGATCGATGCACGAAGAACTCGACTTGCCATATCAGTTAATATTTTAGGCCCCCTCCGGGTGATAAAGGCATGAAAATACCCGATCTCGACTTTGCTGACGCGATCCCCGGGGAAAGGTTGCGGCAGCTACGCAGAATCAATAGTTTGACTTCCGGCCGGCCAATCCCGTCATCGAACTCAAAAGGAGCCGTCATGGATCTTACCCGCCGCCGCTTCAGCCATCTGCTTAGCGCGCTCGGCCTTTCGCCAGTTTTCTCGCCTCTCGCCGCCGATGGCGCGATCTCCGGCAGCGGGGGTGGCGCCCGCGACCCTCAGGTCCTGCGTCTCTCCCGCAACGGCTGGATGCCCAACAACGAACATCTGCCTGTGTTGCTGTATCGCGGTGTTCTCGAGACGCGAGGCGACGATCCGGCTCGAGCCTGCGAAAGCATCTTTACCCGCAACGGCTGGCCACCGCAGTGGCGCAACGGCGTTTTCGACTTTCATCACTACCACTCGACTGCCCACGAAGTGCTCGGGTTTGTGGCGGGATCGGCGAGGCTGACGCTGGGCGGCGAGAACGGCCATGAGGTTACGGTGAACGCCGGCGACGTTGCCGTCCTGCCCACCGGCACGGGGCACTGCCGCCTGTCTGCCTCATCGGATTTCCTGGTGGTGGGCGCCTACCCGCCTGATCAGAAATGGGACATCTGCCGCTCTGCTCCGGACGCCGCGACTCAGAGACGAATGGAGCATCTGCCCTTTCCCAAGTCCGACCCGGTCACCGGGAGCGCCGGTTCGCTGGTGCGGCTCTGGTCCTGATTCGCTGGACCTGATCCTCCGATCTTCATCGCCGGGCCCGATTCACGGCAGCAGAGTTGGTCCGCCCTCGCTGTCGTCTTTCAGCGCTACCCCGCTTAGCTTCAGCCGCTGAGCCTCGCGCAATAAATACCACAGCCTCCGCGCTGCTTCGTCACAGGGCAGCCCCTCCGGCCGGATGTTCGAAATGCAGTTCCGTTCTGCATCGGTGCGTCCCGTGCGGGGCGCCCAGGTCAGGTACGCGCCCAGGCTGTCCGGCGAACTCAACCCGGGCCTCTCGCCAATCAGCACCACGACGGCGTCGGCGTGCAGAAGCTCTCCGATTTCATCTCCCAGGGCTACCCGTGCTGACTGGGCAATCACGACGACAATCTGGTGCGCATTCCACTCTTCTCCATTTCTTAGCGCGAGCAGCAGGGGCACCGCATGCCGCGCGGGAGCAATCGCGGAAAGCCCATCGGCAATGACGAATGCCAGCTTGCAGCCATCTGGCTCAGATTCGCCCGGCAGATGGGAAGAGAGCAGCAGATCCCGGCTCTGTTTATCCAGAGTTCGGCCGAGATCCGGCCGCAGCAGATACTCCATCCGATCCCGCGCCTGGCTGTTCACGATTACAGGCTCACCGAACCCGCTGGCGCGCACGGCGTCGGCGAGCGCTTCCACGGCCAGGGCCGCGTGCACTGCATCCCGCGCCCTGGCGTGGGCCAGTTCAAAATCCAGCAGAGCCTGGGTCGGTAGGCTGCCGCCGACGCGGCCCAGGCCGATCCGCGCCGGTGTGAATCGGCGCAGTTGCAGCCATGGATCGCTACTCATCCGAGCCACTCGCTCGCAGCGGGAAGGAGTTTCGTTTGCGAGGCCTCGTCGAGCAGACCACCGTCCGCACGGGCGATGCCCATCCGCTCCAGCCACGCCTCGAACTCCGGTGCGCGGCGCAGCCCCAGCACGCTCCGCGCGTACAGCGCGTCGTGGAACGATGTGCTCTGGTAGTTGAGCATCACGTCGTCGGCTCCCGGCACTCCCATCACGAAATTCACTCCCGCCACGGCCAGCAGCGTCAGCAGCGTATCCATGTCGTCCTGGTCGGCTTCGGCATGATTCGTGTAGCAGACGTCGCAGCCCATCGGCAGCCCCAGCAGCTTCCCGCAGAAATGATCTTCGAGACCGGCGCGAATGATCTGCTTCCCGTTGAACAAATATTCCGGCCCGATAAAGCCCACCACGGTGTTCACCAGCAGCGGTTTGAAATGCCGAGCCACGGCATAGGCACGCGCCTCGCAGGTTTGCTGATCCACTCCCTCGTGCGCATCGGCGGAGAGCGCGCTCCCCTGGCCGGTTTCGAAGTACATGACGTTTTCGCCGACTGTCCCCCGTCGCAATCCCAGCGCCGCCGCCTGCGCTTCCTGGAGCAGCGCCAGCGAAACCCCAAAACTGCGGTTTGTCTTTTCCGTGCCCCCAATCGACTGAAAGACCAGATCCACCGGCGCGCCCCGCTCCATCGCGCGCAGCGTGCTCGTCACGTGCGCCAGCACACAAGTCTGCGTCGGCACCTCATAGCGCTCCCGGAAGGCGTCCATCATGTCGAGCAGCCGCACCACCGCCTGCAGGCTGTCCGAGGCAGGATTGATGCCGATCACCGCATCGCCGCACCCGTAGAGCAGACCTTCCAGCATCGAAGCCGCGATGCCCCTCACGTCATCGGTCGGATGATTAGGCTGCAGCCGCACCGAGAGCCGCCCCGGCAGGCCGAGGGTATTGCGGAACCGCGTCACGACACGGCACTTTTGCGCCGCGAGGATCAGATCCTGGTTGCGCATCAGCTTCGAGACGGCTGCCGCCATCTCCGGAGTGATGCCTGGCGCAGTGCGCGCCAGCGTCTCCGTATCCGTCTGCGGATCGAGCAGCCATTCTCTGAATTCACCAACGGTGAGCCCGCTGATCGCCGCAAACGCCGCGCGGTCGTGCGTGTCGACAATCAGCCGCGTGACTTCGTCCTGCTCCCAGGAAATCAACAGTTCTTCGAGGAAGCGCGCAAGCGGCACCTCGGCCAGCGACCTCTTCGCGAGCGCACGCTCCTCTTCGCTCTCGGCAGCGATCCGGGCCAGCGCGTCACCGGACCGCGCCGGGGACGCCTTTGCCAGCAGCGTCTTCAGATCGCGAAAGGTGTGCGAGCGGCCGCTGATACTGACGGAATAGCCCATTGTCTTCTCACCGAGACAATAGCACTCTGCGCGCCCTTCGCCCGCCGGACTCTCTGCGGCCACGCTGCGCACAAAATGAAACGGGATTCCCGATGGGAATCCCGTTTCGCCAGTAAAGGAATCTGTTTATGCCCGGCTGAGGTAAGCACCCTCGGCCGTATCCACGCGAATCTTCTCGCCTTCGTTAATGAAGGGAGGTACCTGGACGATGAGGCCGGTTTCGGTTTTTGCGGGCTTGGTCACCGACGAGGCAGTAGCCGACTTCAGCCCGGGCTCCGTCTCCACCACCGTCAGCTCCACGGTCTGCGGCAGCTCGATGCCCACGGCGACTCCATCATGGAAGGACACTTTGATCTGGAGGTTCGCGATGAGGTATTCCACGGCATCGCCGAGCGTGTCCCGCTTCAGGTGGGTCTGCTCGTAATTCTCGGTGTTCATGAAGTAGTAATCGTCGCCGTCGTTGTAGAGGAACTCCATGGGAATTTCGTCGACGATGACCCGCTCGATGGGGTCGGGGGAGCGGAAGCGCTCCACGAACATAGCGCCGGTCCGGATGTTGCGCAGCTTGGCCTGGATGAAGGCGCGCAGGTTGCCGGGGGTGCGGTGCTCCACGGAGAAGACGAGGTGGAGATCGTTGTTGTGCTTGATGATCATGCCCGGACGCATTTGGGTGGCGGGAATCGCCATACGGGAAAGGCTCCTTGCAGAAAATAGATGCGGGATGTGGCGGCGAACAGGCCACCGCGGCGAGCGGCGCTCAGCTCGCGCAGGAACATACTCCGGCCATTCCAGTCTATCGCAGCGGTTCAACCGAGCTGATCTCAGTTCCTCGTACGCGCTGGCCCTCACCCAAACATCTTCTTAAAGAAGTGCCCGAGGTGATGGAAGAAACCCGGATGCAATTTGGGCGGAGGCGCCTGAGCGGTCGTCGCAGGGGGTTCAGCAGCCGGAGCCGGGGCCGGGGTGTTGCTCGGTTCGGCGGGCGGCGGCGGAGGCAGCGGGTTGGGGTTCTTGCTGTCATAAACCAGCGGCGCTTCAACCTCGGCGTGGGCCTGTCCAGCGGGAACAACCGGCTTCGTCGATGGGGCCGGAGGCGGCTTCAGCCCCTCGCTCTCGGCCAAGGGAAATGGATTGTCTTTGGCGGCATCCGGCTTATTCGCGACCGTTTCGCCGGGCTTGGCGGGCGTGCCTCCGGTCGTTCCGGCGCTGGCCACCGAGAGCGGTTCAGGGGGGCAGCCGCAGGATTCCTTCTCGTTGTCGACGACCTGGCCGAGACTGCCTTTCTCAAACAGCACCCGCTGGTTCGGCTGAACCCGGTACGCGCCTCCCTCGAAAAGGCTGCTGGCCAGCACGTAGGGCGCATGTTCGCCATGGTTGTCGATGCAGGTATCCCCCTGGCCGTTCACGCGCAGGCTGATGTTGGCCTCGCCCGGCCCAGAGATCAGGATGCGCAGGTCGGGAGTCAGCAGCACGTCGGAGTATTGCCCCGGCGTATAGTGCGCCTCCAGGGCTCCACGATCCATCGCGACCATGAGGGCTCCGCCGCCGGGAATCGTGTTGTCGGTGGACAGGTGAATTTTGGTCGAGGCGCAAACGTTCAGGCTGCCCCCGCGCGTCAGACTCACCTTCGCTGTGCCGTCTCCGGCGGTGATGGAGCCATTGTTGCCGATCGTCGCTCGCCCATTCGCCACCGACAGGGACCCCGCAACCGAAACCCCCTGCGTCGAGACACTGGCAATCGACATCGGTACGGGCGCTGCCGCTGGAGTCGGGTCATGATCCTTGGGCAACTGGTCAGGAGGGAGGGGAATCAACTGGGCTGCCGCCATTCCACCGGCCAGATACGCCGCAGCCACTATTCCCAGGACACGGAAACCCACTGCTCTACATCTCCAGGAAATTTTGAATGAGCCGCTTGCCGTCATGGGTCAGGACGCTCTCCGGGTGAAACTGGACTCCTTCGATGGGGAAGCGGCGATGCCGCAGCCCCATGATCGTCCCATCGGCGGTTCGCGCCGAAACCTCCAGCTCTTCCGGCAGCCCCTTCTCCTGAACGATCAGCGAATGATACCGTGTGCAGGTCATCGGGGTCGCCAATCCGGCGAAGATGCTGCGCCCGTCGTGGTCCACTTCGCTGGTTTTTCCGTGCATCAGCTTTGCCGCCCGTACCACCTGTCCCCCGAAGGCGGCGCCGATCGCCTGATGGCCGAGACATACGCCCAGAATGGGCACCTTGCCCGCCATGTGCCGGATCAGTTCAATCGAAATCCCCGCCTCCTGCGGGGTACACGGTCCCGGCGACAGCACGATCCGCTCCGGCGCCAGTGCCTCCACCTCTTCCGGGGTCAGCTCATCGTTGCGCCGCACTTCTACCCGCGCCCCCAGCTCGCCCATATATTGCACCAGGTTCCAGGTGAAGGAATCGTAGTTGTCGAGGACAAAAACCATCGCATCTCCAGTGTAGCGCCGGCAGTCCAGTCCGTTTTGGCCGGATAACGCTTCGCCGACCATTCGCCGGCGCCGGTGCTAAGCTGGTGGGCGTCGGAGGTGTGCGTATGAAGCTCCTCGTCTCCGCTCTTCTTCTGGCTGCCGCTTCGGTAGCTCTCGCGCAACAAGATAACGGACAGCGCACTGTCGCTCCGGCGGATGGCGCCGCACTTACGCTGCAGCAGAAGGGTGCTTTGGAGGTGCAGGCACGAGCCCAAATCCAGGCCATGCTGGATCGCCAGAATCAGACAGGCTGCCCGGTGGTATTCAAAGGCGCCACACTGTCCGATCGGAACAGGGCCGGTGTATTCCCCGTCTCTTCCGGTGATTCACTTCCCACACCCGCGCTGAATCTTCGTTTCGAAAATGCCAGCGGCAAATCAATCCGCAGCGTCGAGGTCAACGTTCGCGTGACGGGCAAGGCCGACAAGTATCAGCTCGACGCATCTACCTTCACCTTTCAGCTGACTTTCTCCGGAACCGATGCGGTCGATCGCGCCGCCGAGCAGTTGCGCCAGATTCCTCTGCCACGGCCCATGTATCCCTACGGGATGTCCCAGGTTTCTCTGAACCAGGTGTTCTTCACCGACGGCAGCAGCTGGACGGCTGCTGGCCACTCCAATTGCAGCTTCAGCGGACCGGGGGGCGCGGAGCGGGTCGAAGCAAAGTAGTGGTCGCCTTGGACGGCGAGTCTTGCTGTTTTTGAAGTTTCTTGCCTACCTACCATTGAAAATGGCAGGTCCCTCCAGTTCCCCCTTCATGTTGCTCAGGATTCGGCAGGGATGAGAAGACGATCAGGGACTTTTGAAACCGCCACATTAGTGTGGCGAGTCCGATGTTCAATGAAACATTCGATGTATTGAATTGGTTCGAACACCAGCCCTCAGGGGCTGAAGCCCGTCGGTGTAGCGACCGGTAGGGCACGACTGAAGTCATGCCCTGTTACAACCGCGAAGAATGATTCTTTAACGACTTCAGACTCACGACACTCGTTCCCCGCGATAGAGACCCGGTGCCGGTTCGGCGCGAAGCGCAGTTGCCCGGACGGCTAGTCCCGGGCGCGCTCGATGGCGCGGACTACCGCTCTCGCCTTGTTCAGGCTCTCCTCGTACTCCTTCTCCGGAACTGAATCCGCGACGATCCCGGCGCCTGCCTGGATGAATCCCCTCTTTCCTTCCATCAGCAGCGTCCGGATGGCGATGCAGGAGGTCAGATTTCCGGAATAGTCCGCGTACAGAACCGCTCCGCCATAAATCCCGCGCCGTGTTGGCTCCAGCTCTTCGATAATCTCCATGGCGCGGATTTTCGGCGCGCCGCTCAGCGTGCCGGCAGGGAAGCACGAGCGCAGCGCATCGACGGCACTCAGCTCCTTCTTCAGCCTTCCTTCGATGGCGCTGACCAGGTGCATGACGTGGGAGTAGCGCTCCACAAACATCAGATCGGTCACCTGCACTGTGCCGTATTCGCTCACCCGGCCCACGTCATTACGGCCCAGGTCGACCAGCATTACGTGTTCGGCGCGCTCTTTTTCGTCGTGCAGCATCTCCTGCTCTGCTTCCAGATCGGCTGCCTCCGTCCCGCCTCGCGGCCGCGTTCCGGCGATGGGCCGATATTCGACGCGGCCGCCCTCCACCCGCACCAGTAGTTCCGGAGAAGACCCGACGATGTGCGTGGTTTCTTCTTTCCCCGCTTTCGATCCCGGTTGCCGGCGCCCGAAGCGCAGGAAATACATGTAAGGCGAAGGATTCACGATCCGCAGGGCTCGGTAAACGGAAAACGGATCCACACCGGGCTCGACATCGAGCCGCTGCGAGAGCACCACCTGGAAGATGTCGCCCGCGGCAATGTATTCCTTCGCCCGCTGCACGGCCTTCAGATAGGCAGCCTTCCTGGTCCGGGAAGTGAGGCGGAGTTTTCCGGATGCCTTTCGAGCGCGAGGCTGAGAGATGCGCTGGCCCAGATGTTTTTCGAGGCGGTCCAGGCGCTTCACCGCCTCCGCGTAAGCTGCCTGCGGCTTGTGCCTGCGCAGATCCGCGGTCACGATCAGCAGAATCTCCTTCTTGACGTGGTCGAAAGCCAGCACCTCGTCGAAGAACATCAGGCACGCATCGGGCAGCCCCAGGTCGTCCTCTGTTTCCTGGGGAAGGCACTCGATCTGGCGAACCACGTCATAGCTCAGAAATCCCACCGCTCCCGCGGTAAAGGGGGGCAGCCCGGCAATCCGAGCCGGGGTGTGGCCTGCCAGAGCCTCGCGGAGCAGCGCAAAGACGTCTCCGGTGATCCGCTGTGTCTTGCCGTTCTCTGTAACCTCGACCTCGTCTCCGTGCGACACAATTCGCCGGCTGGGCCGGATGCCGATATACGTATAGCGCCCCAGCCGCTCGCCGCCCTCTACGGATTCGAGCAGGAAGCACTCGGGTTCGGCCGCGGCCACGCGCAGGAAAGCCGAAACCGGCGTCTCCAGGTCGGCTGTCAGGGTGCGGTACAGCGGAACGAGCGTATGGGTGCGGGCCAGGCGCAGGAACTGAGCGCGATCGGGCAAAGTTGGCGGCATTGGACCTATGGTACAGGGGACGATTCGACTGTCTGTCCGCGAGAGGTGTGCTGCAGGACAAACGTGCCAAAGGTTTTCACCACTCGCTCCGGCAATTCGCTGCGATTTTTTGGGGTGAGCAGTTCGTGGCCGGCTCCTTCGATCTGGAGCATCTCCGTCCGAGCCGGGATCAGCTTCAGCGCTTCCTCCAGTTCGGCAGGCGAGCCGAAGCCGTCGCGCGTTCCATGAACAAACAGAGCCGGCGTCCGCAGATCGGGAAAGTGCTTCGTGCGCAACTCCGACGGCCGCTTCGGGGGATGAAGGGGATAGGAGAGCAGCACAAGGGCTTCGGCGAGGTCAGGTTCGGCGGCGACGAGCATCGATGCCTGCCGGCCTCCATAAGAATGGCCGCCCAGGAAAATCCGCCCTCCGGTCTGCCTCCGCAGCGCCGCGACAGCAGCCCGCAAACCGGCCTGATCGCGCTGGGCGCTGCCGGGCGGTGGTGGTCCGTGTGGCCGCGCCTGGCGAAAGGGCAGATCGCAGCGCAGTACGGTCATCCCGGCGGTGCAAAATGCCTCGGCCAGCGCCGTCAGCAGGGGACTCTGGCAGTTCGCACCCGCACCGTGAGTCAGGACCAGCCCGTCGGCGTCCGCCACGGCAGCGCGATGCAGGAAGCCGTGTACGCTTGGGTCCCCACTGTTCTCTGCGAATTTTTCAACTGGGCTCAAAGCCTCGCTCCTGTTTGTCTGAAGGATTCAGCCGAGGGCATCCTGGAGCCGCTCCAGGAAAGCTTCCTGCCCCCTGAACATCTTCTTCCTGGCCTCGTCCAGAGAAAACCACGCTCCCCGGTCGGCCTCCGGGATCTCAATGAACCGGCGGGATCGGGGTGGCCATTCAACCTGGCAGGTATTGCTGACCAGGGTAGCGGGATCAAAGTTTCCCTCAACCGCCCACGCCAGAACTTCCTTGCCTGACGGTTGCCGGATGGTGCCGAGGGCGAAGAACTCGCCGTCGACCGGCGAGCCGGTCTCCTCCTGGAATTCGCGGCGGGCGGCTTCGAGAGGAGCCTCGTCGCCTTCATACTCGCCCTTGGGAATCGACCAGGAGTCCTTCTTGGCCCAGAAAGGGCCCCCGGGGTGGATGAGAAATACCTCCAGACCCTCCGCGGCCCGGCGGTAGAGCAGAATTCCGGCGCTTCTCTTCGGCGGCATCAGTCGTCCCCCGCCCATTATCCGCGATGCCGCGAAAGGGTTACGTGACTATGGTTCGTAAGCCTTGCCGGACCCAGCTTCGCAGGCCTATACTCGGTCCGTTTGGCCCTGGGACGGTTTTTCGCCGAAGCGAGTCATCTTAGACCAGGGGCAGCGCACGAGTGGCAGTGGAGACTCTCTTATGGCAACGGTATCTCTGGAACAGGAAATTAACCCCTGGGAAGCGCAGGCGGCCCGCTTTGACTTTGCAGCGCGCAAACTGAATCTCGATGAAGGCCTCTGGCGTGTTCTTCGCTATCCTTCGCGCGAAATCATCGTCCATTTCCCGGTTACGATGGACGACGGCCGCATCGAGATGTTCACCGGCTACCGCGTGCTCCACTCGCAGGCGCGCGGGCCGGGCAAGGGCGGCATTCGCTACGCTCCCGACGTGACTCTCGACGAGGTCCGTGCCCTCGCCAGCTGGATGACCTGGAAGTGCGCCGTCGTCAATATTCCCTTCGGCGGAGCCAAGGGCGGCGTGATCTGCGACCCCAAAAAGATGTCACAGGGCGAGCTGGAGCGCATGACGCGCCGCTACACAGCGGAAATCATCGAGTTCCTCGGCCCGGAAAAAGATGTGCCTGCTCCCGACGTGAACACCAATGAACAAACGATGGCGTGGATCATGGACACCTATTCCATGCACATGCGTCAGACGGTCACCGCGGTTGTCACCGGCAAGCCGCTGAACATTGGCGGATCGCGCGGGCGCCGCGAAGCTACCGGCCGCGGCATCGCGCTGGTCTGCGATGAGGCTCTCAAATACCTGCACATCCCGCGCGAAGGCTGCCGTGTCATTATTCAGGGATTCGGCAACGTGGGCTCGAATGCCGCCCGCCTGATGCAGGAGCGCGGCTACAAGATCATCGGCATCGCCGAATACGACGGCGGCCTCCTGAATCCTAACGGCATCGACATCGGCGGCCTGCTCGAACATCGCCTCCGCAACGGAACCGTGCTCGGATTTCGCGGAGCCGAAGGCGTGCCCTCGGCCGAGCTGTTGACCACCGACTGCGAAATTCTGATCCCCGCCGCCACCGAAAACGTGATCACCAGCCGCAATGCCGAGCGCATCAAGGCTCGCATTGTGTGCGAAGGCGCCAATGGCCCGACGACTGCGGTAGCCGACGAAATCCTCGCGGATAAGAAGGTCTTCATCATTCCGGACATCCTGGCCAATGCGGGCGGCGTCACTGCCTCCTACTTCGAGTGGGTGCAGGACCGCCAGGGCTACTTCTGGAAGGAAGCCGACGTGAACGAGCGCATGGAAGCCATCCTCGCGGAGAGCTTCGACGATGTGACCCGCTACTCCGAGGCGCATAACGTGAACAACCGCATCGCGGCGTACATGCTGGCCATCGACCGCGTTGCCTTCACGATCCGGCAGCGGGGAATCTACGCCTGAAGCGCACACGCGTGTGCTGCGCGGGGTGCAGGGGACAGGGTGTAGGGTGAAGGGATTAGTCAGCGGGTTGTTCCTTCTCGATCAAGGAGTCTGCTTGAACGCCAGGAAGATGCCAGAGGAAAGCTGGAACGGGGAGGAACTGCATGGCTACGCAGGATACGATGTGCTCGAGGCGGCGAGACGGCAATCGCCAAAAGTAGACTTTCTCTGGCTTAAGAACGGTGAGGCGCAGAATCTTCTGCAGAAAATTGGGTTCGCGATTCTCTCGCTGTTTTGGTTTGGCGGCGGACTGTTTCTCTCCAGCTGGTGTGCTGGTGAATGGCGTGACGGTGACGTATTTTGGTTCCTCGTTTCTGGTTGTATCGCCGCGTTCTTTCTCATTTTTGGCGTAATGGGACTGAGGAACGTCCTGCGGTTCAAGCACGAGTCGAACTAACGCGTGAGGGCGGACTCAATCGGTTGTTGCGTGGGCTTCGGCACCGCACCTTTGCCCATCAGCGTGGCGAAGACGCCGGCCACCACCAGCAGCGCTCCGGCGATCTGTATGGGCGTGAGGCGTTCGCCGGCGAGCGCTGCGCCGATGATCAGCGCGAAGACCGGGTTGACGTAGGCGTAGCTCGCGACCCGCGTCGGCGATTCGTGCGCAATCAGCCATACGTAGGCGGTATAGGTGATGATGGACGCTGCGATCACCAGATACGCCATGCTGGCCAGCACGCGGCCGCTGAGCAGGACAGCCATGCCGGGAATGCGATGCATCTCCCCCGTCGCGCTGGAGACTCCAAGCAGCACCAGCCCGCCAATGAACATCTGCCATCCGGAATTCAGCGTCTGCGGACGTGGTAAGGCCAGCCGCCGCGACCACAGTGTTCCCGCAGACCAGCAAATCGTCCCGCCGATGGTCGCCAGCACCGCCAGCGTGGAACTGTGCGCCGGCCCGTGCCCCTGCCCCTGCAACGCCAGGAGTGCGACTCCGCCGAAGCCCAGCGCAATGCCGCCCAGCGACAGCGCGTTGGCGCGCTGCGTCCTCAGCACGAAAACCTCACCCGCAAAGATCCACACTGGGATCATCGCGGAGACGACAGCCGCGATTCCGGAAGCAATCCGTGTTTCTGCCCAGAAGAGCGCCGAATAGAGGCACGTGAACATCACCAGCCCCAGAGCCGCGGCTCCCAGCCATTGCCGCACGTTCAGGTCAGTCTCACGCCGCACGCCGCTCCACACGATCAGCACCGTCCCGGCCAGCGTGAACCGGAACCCCGCCGCGAACAACGGAGGGATGGGCGCGTGGCTGTCCCCGGGCGCGACCAGCTCCCGGATGGCGAGAAAAGATCCACCCCACAGCACATAGATCGCCGCATAAGCGAGCAGCTTGCGTACAGGCATGGCCCAGCTTACCGTGAACTCGCCACCTGGCCGAATCCTCGAACGCGCCGGCCGATCTCCGTACTCCGCCCAACACCTGCGTCTCTGCCGGGTCGAAAAATGAATTTCGCCCATCCCGGATCGCTCCCCGAGGCTGTTACACTCAGGCTTCCCCAGGCGGTTGGAGGGCGATTTCCGTGGCCGATCTTGTCACCAAACCTCAGGGCTTCGAGCCTTATGTTCCTCCCGGCGAAACGCGCCCGGAGCTGACCTTCCGCGCCATCCTTCTGGGGTGCATCTTCGGTCTGCTCTTCGGAGCGGTCACCGTCTACGTTGGCCTCGAAGCCGGGCTCACTGTCGCTGCTTCCATTCCCATCGCCGTTCTCTCCATCAGCGTGCTGCGGGCACTCGGCCGCGCCTCCATCCTCGAGAACAACATCGTCCAGACCACCGGCAACGCCGGCCAGTCCATCGCCGCCGGAGTCATCTTCACGCTGCCGGCTCTGATCTTCCTCGGCTTCGACCTCGAATACTTCCGCATCTTCGTGCTCGCCATGCTGGGTGGCTGGCTGGGTGTGCTCTTCATGATTCCCCTCCGCCGCCAGCTCATCGTGCAGGAGCACGGCAACCTCAGTTATCCCGAAGGCACGGCCTGCGCCGATGTGCTGCTGGCCGGCGAGCGCGGCGGATCGTTCGCCAGCCGTGTCTTCCTCGGCCTCGGCCTCGGCAGCCTTTACACGCTCTTCCAGAACAGCAATATCTTCGGCGCGTGGCCCGACACCCCGGATTACCAGCCCGACTGGGGACGGCAACACATTATGAAGGGCGCCGCGCTGCGTGTGGACGGCGTGCCGGAGTATCTGGGCGTCGGGTACATCATTGGCGCCCGTGTGGCTGGAACCATGTTTGCCGGCGGCGTCTTTTCCTGGCTGGTGCTGATGCCGGCGATCTACTTCTTCGGATCGCATTATCCCCAGGCGCTTTATCCTGCTACCAAACCCGTCACTCAGATGTCGCCCGGAGAGCTGTGGTCAGCATACGTGCGGCCCATGGGCGCGGGCGCGGTGGCGGCGTCGGGGCTCATCACCCTCTTCAAGACCATCCCTACCATCGTCGGCGCACTCAGGGCCGGGTTGAGCAATCTGCGCAAGAGCGCCGACAGCGTCGCCAGCGAGGCGAGGACCGACCGCGACCTGCCCATGTCCGTCGTCATCGGCGGCAGCATCGCGCTAGTGGTGCTCATGTGGGTCTTTCTCACCTTCAAGCCGGTGCCCGGAGCGCAGACCGGCATGCTGGCCAATCTTGCCGCGTCGCTGCTGATTGTCCTCTTCGGATTCTTATTTGTAACCGTGTCGTCGCGGATTGTTGGCCTGATCGGCAGCTCTGCCAATCCCATCAGCGGCATGACCATTGCCACGCTGATGGCGACAGCGGCGGTCTTCCTGGTGAAGGGCTGGACCGCTCCCGCCTATGGCGCATTGGCCATCACCGTCGGCGGCGTAGTCTGCATCGCCTCAGCGAATGCCGGCGATACTTCGCAGGATCTGAAAACGGGTTTTCTGGTCGGCGGTACTCCATGGAAGCAGCAGGTGGCGCTGATGATCGGGGTCTGCGTCTCGACCTTCGCGGTCGGCATCACCCTCAACGTCGTCAACCGCGGCTACGAAGAGTTCCACTCCATGCAGCGCCCCTGGGATATCTCCGCTGCGCATGACGGCGTGCAGAATCAGGGAGCTTTCACCCGCAAAGAGATTCGGGTCATGCGGCCGGACAAGACTTCGCAGACCGAGGCCGGCAGTCAGTACATCCTTCTCAATGCTCTGGGTTCGCATGAGCTGGCCGACGGCAAGTATCTGTACAACCCGCAGACGAAGACCATCGACGTGCAGTGGATTCAGGGCATCGGCAGCGAGAAGGCAGCGGCGCCCCAGGCGCGCCTGATGGCCACGGTGATCAACGGTATTCTCCGCCAGCAACTGCCGTGGGGACTGGTGCTGCTGGGTGTCTTCCTGGTTATTGCGGTCGAGCTGATGGGGATTCGGTCTCTGACTTTCGCGGTCGGCTCTTACCTCTCCATCGCGACCACCCTCGCTATCTTCGTAGGCGGTATGGTGCGCTGGATGGTCGATCGCGCCGCCGAGAAATCAGGCGAGGCCGGCGAATCCGAGAGCGAGATCAGTCCAGGCTCTCTCTACGCCAGCGGACTGATCGCAGCCGGCGGCATCGTGGGACTGATGGGCGTTGCGCTCAAGCTTTGGGAATCGCTTTCCGGCCGTCAGAATCCTGTTCAGCTGCCGCAAACCTTCTTCTATAACGACTGGGTCGCCGTGGGGATGTTTGCGCTGCTGGCTTTCTCGCTTTATTACTTCGCGCGCAAGCCGCTCAGCGGCAAATAGCTACGCCCACGGTTACGCAACTATTTCGCCGGTCGCGCGTCTTCATCGGCAGCACGAATGAACTGACGGCCTCTCATCAGTTCCGCGCCGGAGATTGCGCATGGAACGCTCTGTTCGTTGCTTTTCTGCCCTGGTTGCTTCTCTCCTGATTCTCCTCTTCCTTGTTCCGCCATCCGCCCTGGCATCACCGAAGCCTCTCGATCCCGCTACCGTGCAGGCGCGCATTCAGAAGCGTGGCGTCGATCGCTGGATCTGCGTTGAAGAGAATACGGGAGTCCAGCTCGTCGGCCGCATCATCGGCATCGGACCGCAGTCCTTCACTATCCAGTTGCCCAACGATCCCGAGCCGGTGGAAGTGGCTTACACCAGCGTGGTCGATCTGCGTACCGGCATGACCCACGGCACCAAAATCTTCATGATCTCGGCTCTGGCAGGCACAGCCGCGTTTGCGATCTGGGCCGCGGTGCACTTCCACGACGTCGAACAGTCGCACCAGTTGCCGACTACGCCTGGTCTGCCGCCTTTTCCAGCCTCGCGCTAGCTGGGCGTGCAGCGTCAGGGGGTATCGTCCACTGTCGGAACCAACCGCAGCCCTCCCAAAATTCCCGACGGCAACGGCTTGACCTGATCGATATCCTGCGGCGTGAATCGCTGCCCATAGCGCAGCCACAGCAGACGGTAATCGGGGGGAGCCTTTCCCGCCAGTTCGTTAATCGCCGTATTCGCCACCACGATCTTCAGGTCGTTCTGCCCGGCGTGCAGGAACGGCGCAATCTCCAGGGTGAACGGCGGATGCCAGACCGATCCTGCCCGCTGGCCGTTGACATACGCCACAGCCGCGTCCCGTACCGGCGCATCCAGCCACGTCTGCATCCCCGGCTGGTTCAGCTGCTTTGCCTCAGCAGGGTCACCCTTCCCGAAGTCGAGCCGCACTGATCCCGCGCTCGCTACGGAAGCGGGAACATCGATGCTCCGCGTGTAAGTCGCTGTTCCCGAGTAATACCGCGTCGCTTCGTCCTGCGACCAGTCACGCAGCGTAGACATGGTCTCCTCGAAACCGGTCTTCGCGAAACGAACATGCCAGCCGTTGCTCAGATCGATCGGCGCAAAATCTGTAACTTTCGCTAATTCTTTTTTCGCCGCGTGATCGGAAAAGACAACGACCCGCGACTCATAAGGCGCCAGCGTCATCGCCAGGCTCGGCCCGGAACCAGCGCCCGTCATCTTTCCGCTGAATGGATCCCACCACTCTGCTCCTGTGTGGGTGGTGCGGAATGTTGCAGTAAAGCTGTGCGGACGATTGCTCGTGTTGGCCAGGAAATAGATGTCGGCATCAGCCAATTTGCGATGAATGAACCCAACTACCGCGGCTGCGGGTTGCAGCGTCACATCCGGTTTCAAGTGCGGCGCCAGAGCGGCGCCCAGATCGGAGGTTTTTTCAATCAGCTGCGCGTTCCTGGCATCCGGCGCGAAAAGCTGACGCGAAATCTGCTCCACAGCGGCGCTGTCGCGCTCCGACTCGATCCATCCTGGCGCCCGCGCCGGCAGTCTGTGCGTCGCCAGCACGATGCCGCCTTCACGGGCATACCGTTCTATGCGCTTGTAGGTCGCCAGGGGCAGCCGCTCGATATCGGGGAGAATCAGAACTGGATAGTGAATGCCCACCCGATCGATTGCTTCGGAGTCGATGAAGTCGAAGTTGAATCCGGCATCGAGAATCGCCGGCACCAGATCGGGCCCCAGCAGCTCCGGCATCTGATCGCTTACCGTCGCGTTGCCCGGATGGAATCGCGCCTGCGCATCCTCCTCCGGCAGCAGCACCGCAATATCGTTCGCAGGCTTGCCCTGCCGCAGCAGCCAGCTCATGCGCGCACAATACTCGGTCACCTCCGGCATGACGATCCACCATGGGTTGTGGTCGTTGAAGACAGCCGCTGCATAAAACGACCATCCCGGCTCTCCCGCCGACGGCGGCGAATACGGCCAGCCGTGCCCTACGAACTGATTGATCCCCTGCAGGAAAAAGGTGTCCGCCTCCGCCTTCATATCCAGAGGCGTTGCGCGAAAGGCAGGGGAGTGCAGCCACGTCCAGGTCTCCGATGAAGTCACCGGCCGCCCATAGACGTGACTGGCCGATGTCGCCCAGCGCGTGTCGGAGAAAGGCCCGTGCCACTGCGAGCCTTCGCCCTCCGGCAGATCGACCCGCGCATTGCTCGAAAGCGTGACCGCGGGGATGCCATAACTCTGCGAGCGAAGCTGTGTATGGTGCATTCGCGCCCAGCCGTTGATGGCGCTCAGATAGTTGTCGTCGATCAGCGCGGCCAGCGTGCGTGCCCAGTCGTAGCGGAGGTCGGCCGCTTTCGCGTCCGTTCCGGTTGCCAGTTCGGGCAGGTATGGCGTTAAATCGTAACCGCGCCGGTTGCGAAATTCCGTTAACAGGTCAGGCGTCCAGTCCGACCCATACACTTCGAGACTGTCGCTGAAAACCGAATAAGGAGGATGTTCGCCGAATGCGCCGAGCAGCGGCTCACCGACATGCTGTAAATGATCCTCCACTGCCACCCGGCTGAAATGGTCCAGCACGAAACCCTCCGCACCGAAAGCCGCGCGCTTCACCTGTTGCCCGGTTCGACTGGAGACGAAGAACAATGCGACCCGTGGTCCCGTTCCTCCAGCCGGGATGCTGATTCGGCCGTTCTGCATGTCCTCGAGGCGCTGCGCGTGCTCAGCATCGAAGTGCTCCGGCGTTCCCTCGGCCAGGAACGCCGCCAGCAGCGTTTCTCCATTGCGAATCGAAGGCACCGCGGCAGAATGCTCATCCGACCCGATCGCAACCGTCACCACCCGCAGCGCGCCCGCCGCCTGCGTCACAGGCACCGCCGGGCCTCCATAAGGCCAGCCGCTGCCGAGGGTAATACTCACGCGCATGCCCAGTTCATTTGCCCTGTCCGACGCGAAGTGCACCATGCTGAGAAACTCGGGCGACAGAAAACGCAGGTTGCGAAAGCCGTTCTGCGGATCATCCAGCTCGAGCGGATAGACCGGCTGAATCTCCACCCCGCCGATGCCCCCTGCCTTCATGGTGCGCAGTTCGCGCGCCAGCTCATCGCGTTCCACCGCGGGACCAAACCACCACCAGCGCATCATCGGCCACGCGTTCATGGGAGGCGCGGCAAATTCCTGACGCAGCTTCGGCAGCCCATCATCGGAAGCGACCTCGGCGGCGTTCTGCTGGGATACCGGCGGCTGTGCTCCGGCAAGCGAGAGCAGCGTCACATACAGAATTGCCGGGAGAGCGAGAGACCTGGAACAGCGCATCGTGGCGGCCCACTCCTTCAGAACGCTCCCATGCTAACCCGCATGCCTGGGTGAGCGCAGCCAGACGTGCCCATCACCAACTTCTGCCCAAACCACTTATTCTGTTGCACGTGGCAGGCAAACAAAAATTCCGCGGCGTGCTCGAAGCGGGGAGCACCGGAGGCCTGCATTGGGTGGTCGTCCGGGTGCCTTTCGATCCAGCCGAAGTATGGCCGCGCCGGAAGCGGCTGCGCGTACGGGGCACGATCAACGGCTTTGCCTTTCGCACCTCGCTCTTTAAGAGCGCAGAGAGAGGCTATTTGCTGCTGGTCAACAAAGGCATGCAGCGAGGGGCAGGCGTGCGTCCCGGCCACGCAGCCGAAGTGGTCCTCGAGCCGGATCTCGAAGTGCGCCCTGTTATCGTTCCACCCGAACTGGAAAGCGTGCTGCGGCAGAGCCGCTCTCTGCGCGCCTGGCACGAGCGGCTGAGCGAGTCACTGCGCAGAGCCCTGGCGGACTGGATCGCACAGTCCAAAAGTGCTGGATCGAGGAAGAGACGTGCCGAGTTAACCGCCGAACGCATGCTGCTGGCGATGGAAGGCGAGCGCCAGCTCCCGCCGATTCTCGAAGCGGCCTTTCGCCGCCAGCCCAAAGCACGTGCCGGATGGGAGGCTATGACTCCTGTGCAGCGGCGTGGTCACCTTCTCGGCATCTTTTATTACCAGAGTCCTGAGGCCCGGCAGAAGCGTGCGCAGAAGGCGGTGGATGAAGCCCTGAAGATTGCCGCGCGGAATTCCGATGCGGCGGAGCTCTGAAGAAGATCCCTGAAGAATCCGTGGCCATCGGCTCGTATTGCGCCACTTCGCTCCCGGTCTTCGGTCTGTCCCGGGTTTCTGACGGAACGCGGAGAAGAGCTGCACTTAGAAGCCGAACGACAGCGGCAGAGTGGAAGGGGTAATTGAGGGAGGGAAGAAGTTAGAGGAGGGGGTTGGTGGGGGTCTAAGACGGGATAAGTACTACAGTAATCGTGGGGTTTAATACTTCATAAATAGCGCTAACTCAGACAAGATTCCCACGATACCTAGTATATTCGCAATTGTTGGACAAAGTCCACAAGATTTTTCAGATATACATCCAGGAGACCTAAACACCATGAAATTCGCCCTTCGCGCCTTCGTACTCGGAATCTGTGCCGCCGGTGCTTCCGCCGCTGTCCTGACCTCCCACTCTGCGGTCCTTGGTGGACACCAGATGATGCTTGCCAGCTCACCCATGCCCAGCTGCGGTCCGAATGCCTGCACCGGAAACGGAAAAGGTGGCACGATTGATCTCTCGCCGATGCCCAGCTGCGGTCCGAACGCCTGCACGGGAAATGGTAAGGGTGGCACCATTGCTCTCTCTCCGATGCCCAGCTGCGGTCCGAACGCCTGCACCGGAAACGGTAAGGGAGGAAACTAAGCTTTTCGCTTTTGGCTATTCAGCGTAGCACGAAAGTTGCACGGTTCGGTTGGCGTTGCTGCGAAAATTTCTTGGAGTGGGCTAATGAATTGCGCTATCCTCATATCTCTGAGGACAGGTAATGGCCCATCTGCAGGACGTTCTCATCAGGCTCGAACCGCTCTTTCTGGTGCTGGCTGCCATCGCGTTCTTCAGGTCCGGCTCGGCACGGCGTTTTCCAGCCGTCGGTACCTTTTTCGCGCTGCGCGGAGCTTCGTGCCTGCTGCTGAACTGGTTTCTGTGCCGCGGGGGCTTTCCCCAGTGCGGTACGTGGCGCTACACGGCTTATTTCTATAGCTATTGGATCTCCTACGCTGCGTGTGCAGTGGCGATCTTTTTCGTGGTCCAGGAAGTCTTTAAGCGTGTGATGGAGCCGGTGCCTGGGCTGCGCCGGCTCGGTCTCCTCGCTTTCCGCTGGGTCAGCGTTGTTTCGATCGTGGTTTCAGTGGGCGCGGTTGCGCTCCCCGCGGCTGAAGCAGCTACCAACGGAGACCGCCTTGGCCCCATCGGGATGCAGTTTGCCCGCTGCGTCAGCGTAATGGAACTCTGTCTGCTGGCTTTTCTGGCCTTGTCCATTCATGCTCTCGGCCGCTCTTTCCGCAGCCGGCTGTTTGGCATTGGTCTCGGCTTTGGCGTCCAGGCAGCTTCGGAACTGGTCACCTCGGCACTGCTGGCCCGGTACCCCGGCCTGAGTTCGCCCGCAAATCTTTTCCTTGAGATCACGACGACCCTCGTCCTGCTCACCTGGACGGTTTACTTCGTAGTGCCGGAACCGGAAGCCGAGCGCAATCTCATCGTGCTGCCTCCGCAGTCGATGCTGGCCCGCTGGAATGCTCTGGCCAAAGGACTGGGTCAGCTGCCCGAAGTGGCCGTTGCGCAGCCTACAGGCTTCTTCCTTCAGGACATCGAGAGCGTGGTCGATCGCGTGCTGGCCAAGAATCCTGCGATGATGACTCGCTGAAACACCCGCAAACCTCAAGAAAAGCCCCGGGATCTCCGGGGCTTTTCTTATTCTGACTATTTCACGTCTTTGGGGTGATTTTGAGGCGTTGCCCTGCTTCTCGTGAGGCGCCGCCCTCGCTGCATCTCACACGGATCGCCACTTAGGGATCGGTACCAGAGATCGGATTGAGGCCACAAGCATTTGATTCCGCAGGAACTTGCCGTGCAAGCAAAAGGCCGGGCATCCGAGCCCGGCCCCCGAGGAAAGCCAGAATTTACTCTGCGGCGACGGGCTCTACCGCGACATACCGCCCCGTCCGGCCCCGATCGACAAACCGCACGCGACCGTCGACCTTGGCGAACAAGGTGTCATCGCTGCCGCGGCCAACATTCAGTCCGGGCTTCAGTTTGGTGCCGCGCTGCCGCACGATAATCGAGCCGCCGGTCACGGTCTGGCCGGCGAATACCTTGACACCGAGCCGCTGCGCGTTCGAATCGCGGCCGTTTTTTGAACTACCTAAGCCTTTTTTATGTGCCATTTCCTGTTCCTGGTCTCCGCGGAGCGGATGAATATTTCTGAGCGGGTGGGGTTAAGCTGTGTAGCGGTTACCGTCCACCTGAATTTCGCTGATGCGCACGGCGGTGAATCCCTGCCGATGCCCCTGCAGCTTCTTGTACTGCTTCTTGCGCTTGAAGTGGAAAACCAGCACCTTATCACCGCGGCCCTGACCCACGACGGTGCCAAGCACCTTCGCGGACTGCGGCACGGACAGCGAGCCGGACTCCCCGGAAAATGCCAGAACGTCGCCAAACTCAACAGAGCCGTCCTCCGACGGGGCCAGGCTCTCTACCTTCACCACATCGCCGGGAGCGACCCGGTACTGCTTCCCACCAGTGCGGATGACCGCGTACATAATTCCTCCGGCGCCCACAACAAACGCCGAAACTCCGGCGGGCGCACTATTCAAAATTGAGCTGGGCGGATGCCTTGCGAAAGTCCCGGAGACACACGGGACGGGCAGAATCGCCAAACCAACTTAGTTTACCGGCAGACCCTGCCCATGGTCAATCATCTCTGGCCCACGAATATGAGGCAGATAGCCCGCATACTGGTCGCAGCGCGCCGGAACCTCTAAAAGACGAGGCGGCCGGAGAAAATGAGCCCGTGGTTATAGCTGTGGAAGTGGCTGGTCGCGATTTGTTCGCCGCCACCGACGCATAACACCAAGCGGCTATTTTCAGTGGCAGGGCGTAGCTTATGAGACGCCAATAATCCGGGCATCATGAACGCCTGGGTTTTTCCGTCGTTGGGCCCGCCGTGAAAATATGTGGCGTTGAACTCGGCTTCGGGCCACAGATACTTCCCGAGGTGATATTGGCCCGTCGTATTCCACGCCACCGGTCGTCCCAGCTTGTCCGTGTCTCCAGTGGGGAGGGTAGCGCTGACGGTGCTCTGCAGGTCGAAATGGCCGAAGCCTTTGCCGACACCCATGCCGGGCGCGATGCTCGCATCCGTGCTGCCGTTTTTGTAGCTTCCCGTGGGCACGGTTCCGGTGACAAATGCACTGGCAACATAATTGCCATGCTGGGCATTTCCGCTCAAAAACCGGTACTTCGCCAGAAACGATGCGTCGCCCGCACCGTCCACCGTGGCTGCCGCGCTGTGGGTGAACAGGGGGGGCAGATTGATGTCGAACTCGGTCCGTGCCCACGGGATCAGGTTCAGCCCCTTGCTGCTGTCGTAGTTCCACGTCGTGGCGTGGGTGGAACTGATCTGCCGCGTGAAATCGCCGCGATAAACCTGGATCAACGCAACGTACGTGGTGGCAAGGGGCGGGGTCCACGGTGGCTGCTTCGCCTGGGTGGCGGATGTACGCGCTTCCCATTTATCGAAGAAATTGTTCTGCGCGCCGGCGGCTAGTGTGGCGAACAGGAGGGTCACTAAGCTTGCGGAGGTCTTCAACATAGGTTCCGCAAGAATGCCGTGCGCAGGAGGGGACGAACAACCAACCAAAGATGGATTTTGCGCGACGAGGGCTCTGCATTTGCAAGGTTTCCGCCAGCGACCGCATTCTTCTCAGCCCAGAAACGCCGCACTAGAAAGTGGCGCCCCCGGAGTTGGGCTGGTTGCTCATCATCTCTTTGCCGCCGCTGCGGCCGATCAGATAAACCGCACCGGGAACATGGGGCATCGTCTCCGGAGTCGTCCAGAGCCAGGTGCGGCCAGGGCCGTTCCACAGCTTGGCCAACGCAGCCTCATCCACGAAGATGTCCGGGCTCACCGAGCCGGGCGGCGGCTCGGCGGGGGTTAACAAAAGAACTTTGTGCTCGAGATAGAAGGCCAGGGAGGACGCTCCCTCGAAGGGCCCGTTGACCACTACCGCATCTTCAGCGTGGACCTCAGGCTTGATCGCCTCCGCCAGAATGGCCGAGGAGAGCACGGGGGAAAAGGTGTTCAGCGCGAGATGAGCTGCGATGAGGATGGCGACCATCATCCCGGCAAGGAAACAGTTCGCCATGCGCGCATTATCCCGCAGCCGGTACCACAGGCACGCGGAGACGCCCACGACCAGAGCGGCGAGGGTAATGGCGAGCGGGACCCTGAATGCGCCCATCGCTGCATGCGTCAAATCAAGCAGATAGGCGAAGAAAACCGGATGGTGCCCGGGGTTGGGACGAAGCAGCGTGGCGATATCGGCACCGGGGGCCGGCGCCGGCGACGTCACTAAAAAGTACGCGACTACGGCTGCCGCAGCCATGCCCGCGAAAAACAGAATCCACGCGGCAATGCGTCCCTGATGGTGGGGAAGGTCCTCATCTTCGGCGAGCCATCCGCCAGCCAGCAGACTCATCGGCGGCAGGGCGCAAAGCACGTTGAATTCCTGCCGGGCAAAAAAGCTATAGAAGACAAGAACCACCACAATCCACAACACGCAGAGAAAGCGGGCCTGGCGCCGGAGTTCGGGTTGCGGCGACGTTCCAATCCGTAAGGCGCGGAGAGAAAATGCGCACCATGGCACGGTCCACAGCAGGAGCAGCGGCCAGAAGATCAGCAGCGGAACGCGGCCGCCGGCCATCGGCGGCAAAAGGCTTCCGGGGTATGCATGGCTGGTGGCTAACCGCACGGCAAAATGCCAGGGCAATACGATCACAAGAAACAGCAAAACGGCGGGGATGGGGTGCCAGCGCAGCAGATGTTTCAGATTGCGCGTCCAGAGCAGGTAGAGGATCGCGATGGCGAGAGGAAACAGGACCCCGGCAACGCCTGCACTCAGGATCCCCAGCCCGCAGGAAGCGGCGAAGCCGAGGGAACTGGCCCACAGGTGCCTCTGCTGACTGAGGGAGCGCCAGAAGAAGTTGATGGCGAGTGTGGTCCACAGACAAAGAAAGACGTCCCGCAGAAGGAGGTGCCCGAAAAGAAAGACGCCATAGGAGGTCATCAGAGCCAGAGCCGCGTAGAAGCCAGCGGCCGGCGAATGGAAGAGACGGCGCCCCAGAGAAAACACCGCTATGAAAATGACCAGGGTGGCCAGAATGACAGGAATGCGAGCGGCCCAGTCGCTGACGCCGCCGAACAGGGCGAAGCTGACAGCCATCGACCACGAAAGGAGCGGGGGGTTCTGCGGGATCGGTACACCGTTGAGCGTGGGCACTACCCAGTGCTGGCCAGTGGCGATCTCGCGGGCGATCTCGGCGCTTAGCGCGTCCGGGCCGTCGAGCAGTGGCGGGCGCACCATGGAAAACGAGGCGTACAGCAACACCCAGAGCCCGACCAGCGGAAACACGAAGCGTTTGGCCGTGCGCAGGCTGGTCATCAGAGCAGATTATACGGGTGCACCGGACCCGAGAGCGGAATCTCAAGGCATAGGCTCCGGCGTGTGCCCAACCATACAGGCGCGCGAGGATGGATGTTATTGCTCGGTTACGCTGGATGCCCACCGCATCGAGTCGACATAGATCGATGAAATGGTGCCCTCGGCGAGTCCCAGACGGTTCTGAATCTGTTCGCAACGGCCCCATTCGCAGGATTCCAGGCTGCGAACCAACTCGAGGGCAAGACCGGCGGGGCTGTCGTCCCCAGCCAGCGCCGCTTTCATCGCAGGGCGAATGGGGAGGTGTTGAAGGATGCGTGTTATGAGTGTCTCGAGCAGAACATCCAGAAGAGACAAAATCCCGAGGAGATACATCTCCGATGGGGTCTCGGAGAGCCCAGGTGCCAGCAACTCGCAGAAGCGAGCACGGGAGAGGGCCATGGAGATGAGCGCGGGCGAGCGATGAGCGCTGAGTGTGCCGGCCATGGCGACCGTGACCATTCGGCGCAGCGCCTCCTCACCGACCATGAGCAATGCCTCGCGCACGGTGGTCACGGCGCCGGGATGACCCTGCAGGGCAGAGTTGGCGAGACGAAGCACACGATAGCAGAGAGAAGCGTCACTGAGAATCAGCCGCTCGATCTCGCGGATGTCGGCAGGAACGCGATTCAGTGCAGCGAGAAGATTGAGATAGACCAGCTGATTCTGGGGAACGGAACGCGTGGAAAGCAGCAGGGGATGGGAGAAGAAGAAGCCCTGAAACAAAGTGCATCCCTCTCTATACGCGACATTCCTCTCCTCTTCCGTCTCGATTTTTTCCGCCAGCAGGCGAGCGCCGCTCCCCCGAACCATGTCGTAGATATCGCGTCTCGCCAGGAAGTCGGAGGCGAGGAAATCGATCTTGATGAAGTCGGCGAACTCGAGGAACGGTGCGCGTGAAGGCAGGGGAGAGAAGTCGTCGAGCGCGAAACGGTATCCCTGCTGTCTGAGCGCGAGACACGCGCGCAACAACTCCGGGTCGGGTTCGACATTCTCGAGGATCTCGAGAACCGTGTTGGCCGGAGGCAGCAACTCGATCAGGCCGTCCACAAGCGTCGCCCGCGTGCAGTTGACGAAGGCCAGGCCCTGGTTCGCCTCGGGGATGAGCATCAGCCAGTGATCGACGACCTCGCGGGTCGCCTGCTCTGCGTCACCCGAAAATGCGTCCACGTCACCGGCCCGGAACAGCAGCTCGTATCCGAAAAGCCGACCCTTCGCGTCAACGATGGGTTGCCGGCCTAAAAATCGCGTAGGCGCAGCCAGAGATACTCTTTGGCCTCCCTCTTCCGCTCTCGAGGCTGTGGCAGGCAGACTGGCTTTCATCGGAGTTTCCCCGCGGCTCTCCCTGCTCGGCGAGAGCGCTGCAGTTGCTTCATCGGCTGAGCGGGCAGACAGTTCACAAAATCTGCGACGCTGCGGCATCCATTGCGGGGTCTGTGGCGTTCCAGGTCACGTTTACGCGCCCCTGTCCGGCGATCCTCCTCCGGTACACTGCAGAAAGCTCCACGATGTCGACAGACCGATCCAGCCACCGGCTGCGCAAATTCCGATTCGAGCGCCCGCAACAGGTCGCAGCGGTGATGCTGTTCCTTCTCCTGGCACAGTGCCTGTGGGTCAGCGCCCGACGTCCTCTTTCGGAGACGGATTATCAGTTTGCCCGGTGTGGGCGCGAGATTTGGGAGCGGCCATCGCCTCTGGCCGGATACTTCACCACCTGCGGCAATATCCACGACGGCATCCTGGCGTACCGCGCTGCCGGGCTGCCGCTGACCATGGAGCGGGTCGCCGCAGGCCAGCAGGCGACCACCTCTACCTGGGAAATGCGGCATGAAGTGGGGGCCATCAAGCTGCTGCTTCGCCTGCCCTTCATGCTCGCCGGCCTCGCTCTGGGCGCCTGCCTGTGGTGGGTGACGCGCAGACTTTTCGGTAACGAGGGTGGTTACATATCCCTCGCACTCTACTGCTTCATGCCGGCGGTGATACAGGCGTCGACGATCCCGAACAATGAAATCCTGACCGCGTTTGGTCTGTTTTCAGTCATCTACACGGCGATTGGCGTATCCCATGCGCTCCAGGGACCGCGGCGCAAGTGGCGTCCCCGTATCGCGCTCCTGACCGTGGCCCTGGGGTTCACGGCCGCGGCTCATATCGCTGCATTCACTCTGGCCCTGTTCTTCACGGTGATTTTCATGGCATGGGTGGCTGAAGGGAGGCGCTCTTATATCCCGACGCTGCTGATCGTGTGGGTTCTGGGGGGATTCTTCCTCCTCTTCGCAGCGTACGGATTCCACCTCGACGCGTTCACCTATGTTTTCCGCAGCGCCGCCGGGCGCATGTGGCTGTCGCTCGATTCGACGGAATGGTTTTTCTCCGACCCGCTGCATTCTGCGTTCACGGTAGCTGTTGTCGGAGCGCTCGCCCTCTATGCCGCTTCCCGCCGGTCGCGCTATTTCGGCAATACAGCGCCGCTGCTGGTCGCCATCCCGCTCATGCTGCTGGTCACGACCGGCGTTTCTTCGCAGCCGTGGCTCTGGGCGTTGCCGTTCCTTATTGCCTTTGTCGGGGGCGTCTTTGCCGACGCGCTGGAAACCCGCTGGCGGAGAACGTTCCTCTGGGCTACCGGGCTGGTACTTGTGTCCCAGGCAATCCTGTGCGCAGCGAGTCTGGTCTGATGGAAGAGCCGGCTCAGCCCGCGCGCTCGGCCTGGTTCACTTCGACAGCGGCGGCCTCTTTCCGTAGCTCGCGCACCCGCTCGCCGATGGCGTATTTCAGTTTGTCAACACCGAGACCGGTGACCGCCGAGATCGCGTAGAACGGCAGTTTCCGGCGTTTTGCCATAGACTCCAGCTTCTTCAGCCTGTCGGGATTGGCGACATCCGCTTTCGATGCCACCACGATCATCGGCTTGTCATTGAGGCCGTGGCCGAAGCTATTCAGCTCGTTGACGATGACCTTGAAGTCTTCTACCGGATCCGGGCGTCCGCTGCCGTCCGACACGTCCACCAGATGCACCAGCAGCCGCGTACGCTCGATATGGCGGAGAAACTGCATGCCCAGCCCGGCACCCTCGTGCGCGCCTTCGATCAGACCGGGAATGTCAGCGACAACATAGCTTTCCTCGTAGGGCGCTTCGCCGATGGTGACGACGCCGAGGTTCGGTTCGAGGGTCGTGAAGGGATAGTCGGCAATTTTGGGCCGTGCCGCGGAGATGCGGGAGATCAGAGTGGATTTGCCGACGTTGGGATATCCCACCAGTCCTACGTCGGCCAGCACGCGCAGTTCAAGCCTGTAGTTGCGCTCCTCGCCGGGACGGCCCAGTTCGTGTTCGCGGGGCGCCTGATGCGTCGAGGTGGCGAAGTGCTGGTTGCCGCGACCGCCGCGTCCGCCGCGAGCGATCACGATGCGCTCGTCAGGGCGGGTGAAGTCGTGGACCAGTTCGCCGGTGTCTGCGTCGAAGAGCATGGCGCCGACCGGCACTTTGAGGACGAGGTCTTCGCCGTCGCGGCCGGTGCAGTTGGAACCCATGCCGTGTTCGCCCCGCTCCCCCTTGTGCTCGGGGTTGAAACGGAAATAAACCAGGGTGTTGTGGCGCTGGCTGGCTTCGAGGATCACGTTACCTCCGTGTCCTCCGTCGCCCCCTGACGGTCCCCCGCGGGGAACAAATTTTTCCCGCCGGAAGGCCATACAGCCGTTACCGCCGTCACCGGCTTTGACGCGGATTTTGGCTTCATCGATGAACATTCGCTGTTATCAGTGTAGCGAATCATTCAGACTCGACTGAGTGACCAGAGGCCAACCTCCGGACCGGCCTGCTCCCGGTGCGCGTTGCGATCGGGAAACGTGCGGCTTCCGCGAATTCAGAATGTGATCTGTGCGGCCTTGTGTCTGACGGCAGGGGCCGGATTGTGCCCGGCGCAGTCGGACATCAGTGGCTTGGTTCACGGACAGGTGATCGCTCCCGGCGGACAAGCCGTCGCCGGCGCGGTGGTCCACATCGAGAACACCATCACCGGCGATCGGAGCGACGTGACGTCCGATGCGCAGGGGGACTTTCGCTTTGCTGAGTTAATACCGGGCGGTTACACGCTGCGGGTGCAGGCTCCGGGACTGTCTGACTGGGAAGCCGACAATCTGGCAGTCGGACTGGGCACGGTCACTCGCCTGAAAGCAGCGCTGGCTGTGCGAGCTCTGCATCGAACAGTGCTGGTCGATGCACGCGCCAATGCCGCAGTGGAAGCAGAATCAAGTGGCGCCGGAGAGGGAATCGCAGAGCTGGCGAGCGAAATACCCAACAATAGCCAGCACTGGTCCGGTTTTGCCGCGCTGTTTGGAGCGGCTGCACCGGGGACGGATGGCGGCCTGAGCTTCCTGGGGCTCAGCCCGCTGATGAACAGCATCGCCATCGACGGAGCGGATCACGCGCTGGCCTTTCGCGGCCGGGAGCGCGGGACGGGCAGCGGCACCGAGGGCAATGGGTTTGCCGTGGCGCAGTCGGCTGTGGGCACGTTTCAGATCGGTGCCGGCAGCTATTCGACCGCTTATAGCCGCGCCGAGGCCGGATCCATCACCAGCATCAGCAGAAGCGGCACGAGCCACATGCACGGGCAGGCTGTCTTCTACGATCGCGGCGCAATCGGGCAGACGTTCAACGCCTTCAACCGTGTCATGCAGGTCGAACCGGCAGGTACCGTGGACGCGGCGAACGGACAGCCGGTTCTGTATCTCTATGGGCAGCCCATCACCTATGTCGAGCGGCCGTATCAGGCACCCGATCGCCGTCAGCAATGGGAAATCTCCGCCGGAGGACCGATTCGGCGCGAGCGCGCTTCATGGTTCTTTGCCTGGGAGGAGCATGAGCGGCACGATCCGGATGTGGCGCGCGCGAACGAACCGGAGATCTTCTTCTCTCCACCCTCGGGCCCGACGCTGACCACGCTCGAGGCGCGCCTGGCAAAGAGCGCAAGCCCGTTGTTGACTGCCTGCCCAGGGTCTGCCGGCGGGGGGTCCACTGCACGCGCGGAATGCGCGTGGTCGACGGTGCTCAGTCAGCTCAGCGGGATGTTAGGCACGGTTTCGCGCTCTTCGCGTCAGACGAATCTCTTTAGCCGCATCGACTGGCGGGTGGATGCGCGCAATCAACTGGCGATCGAATACAGTTCCATGCATCGCAACGCGCCTCACGCAGCGCTCAGTGGCGCCTCGGAAGCGGATGGCATTGGGAGCTTCGGCAACAGTGCAACCAGCGATGATGCGGCCGCGGCGCGATGGGAGTATTTTGTAACGCCGCATCTGGTCAACAGCACGCGCCTGCAGTTCAGCCGCGACGTGTTGTCGCAAAGCCCTGCAGCTTCCACTCCGTTTGAGGCACAGTTCGCCAACAACACATGGGGATTGCCTCCGCAGGTTTCCGTCGATCGCAGCGCGGGCTTTAGTTTCGGAACGCTTTCGACGGTGAATAAGCGTGAGTATCCGGCCGAAGCGCGCCAGCAATTTATGGACGCGGCTACCTGGATCAGGGGTAAAGAGGCCATCCGGTTCGGCTACGACTATAACCACGTGACCGATTCCATTGACGGGATCAACGGAGAGAACGGGGCGTATTCCTACGCAAGCCTGCTGGATTTCGTGTCGGATTTTCTGGCGCCGAACAGTTGCGACGGAACCTCGACCGGAACCGGCCCTTATCCCTGCTACCAGCGCTATCGTCAGACGCTGGGTATGTCCAAATGGACGTTCAGCACCGCTGATTACGCCGCGTATGTGGCGGACGAGTGGAAACCGGGACAGCGGTTGAGCGTTACGGCGGGGCTTCGCTACGAATATGAGCGGGTGCCGGATACAAATACGGCACTGGTGAACCCGGTCATTCCGGAGACTGCACGGCTGCCGCATAACCGTGATGACTTTGGCCCGCGTGCGTCATTTTCCCTGGACCTGTTCGGGCGCGGCAGCACGGTTCTGCACGGCGGCGTCGGCATCTACTACGGACGCATCCCCAACGCCACGGTGTACAGCGCCCTGACCTCGACCGGATCTGTGCGTTCGCCGCGCACGTATAGCTGGCGGCCGATGGATGCGGGCGCTCCGCAGTTTCCCTATGTGTTCGCAGCCGACGAGACGCCCTATGTTGATCCAGCCGAACCTGATCAGCGAGCGACGGCGCCGGAAGTGGTTTTTTTTGACCCGCATTTCAGGCGGCCACAGATCAATCGGGCAGAGCTGTCGCTGGAACAGGCGCTGGGGTCGCGGACGCTGCTGACTGCAACCGGGATGGCTGCCGAGGGGCATCATCTGACACAGTTTGTTGACACGAATGTCGACCTGGAAGACACGGCCAGCCTCTTTTACAACGTCGAAGCGCCGGGCAACGAGGGCAATGCAGGGCCGCTGGCAAGGGATGCGGCGCGGGTTCCGGGATTTACTAACATCGTTTATTCGCCGCAGCGGTTTTATTTCGAGCGGATGAACCCGGCCTGGGGTGCGATCACCGACATCACCAGCGAAACGAATTCCAGCTATCGCGGGGTCATGGTGCGGCTGGTGCGGCGCATGTCGCGTACGCTGACCGTGAACGCCGGATACACCTTCGCTCACGCCATCGACGACAACCAAAACGAAGCGAGCTTCGCCGACCGCAACGACATCTACGATCCGGCTGATCCGAGAATCGAGCACGGCACGTCGAATTACGATGTGCGGCAGCGCACGGCCGGAGGGGTTGTCGTTCGCGAGCCGTGGCGGCTGCGTGGATGGACCGGATTCTTTCTTGGCAATTATTCGGTGAGCGCCGCCGGCGAGTGGCGGACGGGGCTGCCTTACTCGATGCGCACCACGGGATCGGTTCCGACGCCGTCCTGCTCGTATGAGGCATGGCTGATTGCCGGAGGAGCGACGGGCAACGGTGAACGCTGCCTCGAGACGGTGCAGCAGCCAAATGCCATCATCACCGGAACGCCGGTTCCCATCCCGGGCCTCGGATCGACTCTCAATGGCTTCGGCGGCGAAGATCTGATTCCTCCCGTGGGACGCAACACCTTTCGCTATCCAGCTGCCGCCAATCTCGATCTGCGCCTTACGAAAAGGATTCGTGTGGGTGACCGTTACGCTTTCGAAGTGCTGGGTGAGGCGTTCAATGCACTGAATCATCAAAATGTAACGGCCATTGAGACATCGGGATATCGCATCGAAAACGATCCCGCGCACGCCAACATGGCCACGCTGACGTGGCAGAGCGGGATGAGGCCTTCCACCCGGACTGTTCTTGTGAATGGCTCAACCCAGACGCAATACGCGTACGACGCCCCTGCCGCTTTCGGCGGCGTGACCAACGCCAACAGCGGCGCCATCAACCGCGAGCGGCAGATCCAGGTGGGAGCGAAGCTGATCTTTTAGCCGACTCCCCAGGGATTTCGCACCCGGTTTTCCACTGCCGTGGAGCGAATTCCGTCGGGCATTTCCGGTAAAGCATGCTGTAATTAATTCAACATTCATTGCGCTGTGCAACCGTTTTTCAGGGGCAGATCCACGTAGATTTTCCCTCCCCGGTTCTTCCAGCTCCCGAACATCGCTGGATCCAAGCAATGTTGATTTTTGAGGCCTGACCTAAATGAAAAATGTTGTCCGCTCCCATACGGCGTTGGCAGCTATCTGCCTGCTGGTCGTTACCTTCCTGTCGGCGCAATTCCTCCACGCGCAGCAAACTCTGGGCAGCCTGAACGGAACCGTAACCGATGTTTCCGGAGCTGCGATTCCCGGCGCGAGCATCACCGTCGTCAGCGAACAGACCGGCCTGACCCGTTCCACTCAGTCTGGCAAAGATGGCTTTTGGGAGGTCCTCAACCTTCCCGTGGGCACCTATCGGGTCACGGTCGCGCAGCAGAACTTTGAGTCGGTCAACTACCCCGCCATTGCCGTGCAGGAAATGCGCGCATCGACGATCAATGTGGCGCTGAAGCCGGGCGCGGTCACCGAATCGGTGACCGTAACTGCCAATCCGCTGCTCAATGCGACCGATACGACCAACGGCTACACCCTCGATAAGAGCCAGATTGCCACCACTCCGCTGGCTACCGGCAGCTTCACTCAGCTCGCGGTCTTCGCGCCTGGCGTCAATGCGGAACTGCTCAGCGGCGTGAACACCAATGCCGGCCTTGGCAACCAGAACATCTGGGCGAACGGCCAGCGTGCCACCAGCAATACGTTTCAGGTCAATGGCACCGATGTCAGCAACATCTTCAATGGCATGAGCGCCAGTGGACTGACCTCGCAGCGCTATAACTTCAACATCGGCGGCGGCAGCACCTCCAGCAGTTCCTCGGCTGGCGCAGCGCCCATCGGTGGCGCAGCCCAGACCAGCACCTCCGTCTATGGCTCAACCGGCAACAGTTTGCCTTCCCCTCCGCAGGAATTCCTGCAGGAAATGCGCGTGAATACCTCGATGTATGACGCGCAGCAGGGCGAAACCGCCGGAGCCCAGATCGACGTCAACACTGCAACCGGCACCAATGCCCTCCACGGCCAGCTCTACGGCACCTTTGCCAATAACTCCATGAACGCGGCGCCCTTTTTCTTCAAGCAGGAAGCTCTGCTGGCGAACCAGGGTGTGGGCGTCTTTCCCGATTCGCTGGCCAACCCCGCGCTCCATCGCTGGACTCTCGGCGGCGCAGTGGGTGGCCCGATTAAGAAGGACAAGCTGTTCTTCTATGTTGGTTATCAGCGGCTATACGATTCCGATCAGTCGACCGGCCTCAGTCAGATGACGGTGCCTGACGCGCTGACCAACGACCGGTCGCCGGCCGGCCTTGCAGCGGTTGCATCGAGTTGGGCCGGCCAGCCCTTCACCGGCAGCATCGATCCCGTCGCGCAGGCCATCATGCAGGCCAAGCTGCCCGATGGCAGCTACCTGGTGCCTTCGGCTCAGGGCGCCGGCATGTCTCAGTTTGGTTTCGTGCCCAACGTGACTCTCGTGGGCACTTCGGTGTTGACCGGAAATCAGGGCACCGGAACCATCCAGTACAACGTCAGCAACACCGATCAGCTGACCGCGAAGTACTACTATCAGTCCGACCCCGCCAACAAAACCTTCGGCATGTCCCAGACGGGCGGCTTCCCTCAGACCCAGACCAACGGCTCCCAGGTCGCTTCCATCGCCAACACCCACAGTCTTGGTTCGCGGATGAACTTCACCGAGAACCTGGGCTACGCCCGCATGTACTCCTACAGCTACTACACGCAGACGCTGGCGGGCGGAAACTTCGGCATCGGCGGCAGCAATCCTTCCGGCTTCCTCCAGGCCGCGGGCCTGCCAGGCCTGCTGATCGACGAAATGGCTGCAAAGAACACGGTCGCTCCCGCTCTGAAGATCGGCCCTTACAACTCCTTCGCCGACATCGGCTTTTACCAGAACCGGCTCAATCCCTCAGCCAACCTGATCTTTACCCTGGGGAAACACACCATCACCGCCGGCGGTGGCTACAGCTACACCCAGCTGAATATTGAAAACAACCGCGACGGCATCTCCCAGATCTCCAGCAAGAACTTCGAAAGCTTCCTCGAAGGCGGAGTGCACAGCTCCAGCGTGGTGGAGAGCATTGCCAACGGACGCAATAATGCCGACCGTTACTACCGGACCAACGAAGCGTCCGGCTACGGGCAGGACAAATGGCAGGTGCTCAGCAACCTCAGCATCACCGCCGGGGTTCGCTACGATTACCATGGCGGCCTCACCGAGAAGTACGGCAACATGTTCAACTTCGACCCCAGCCTGTACAGCGTCGCCGGTACCACCACTACAGGCTTCACGGTCAATAACGCAGGTTTCGTGATTGCGGGCAACAACAAATTCAATCCGACACAGGGCGTCAGCGACTCCACGCTCACCGGCCGCCAGTGGGGTATCTCTCCGCGCGTCGGGTTCGCCTGGTCGCCAACGAAGTATCACGGAAACCTGGTCTGGCGCGGCGGTTTCGGACTGTACTATGACCGCGGCGAATTGTTCAGCTATCTCTCTCAGCCGGCTGGGAGCGGCAACGGTGGTCCCTTCGGCGTCACCGAATCGGCACCGCTGACCAGCTATGTGACCGGAACCGGATCCAGCCTGGAAAATTATCTTGGTACGCCGGTCTACACGCCCGCAGGCTCCAATCCGGGCATCATCACGCAGGCGTTGCAATCCACCCTGAACGGCATGACCGGAAGCTCCACGGTCTATGGCGAGACGTTCACTAACTGCGGCGGCATCGGCAGCCAGCTTGATTACACCGCATGTCCGGTGGCCCTGAACTTCGGCGCCTACGACAGCAAAAACGTCCTGCCCTACACGATGAACTTCACGCTGAACGCTGAATGGCAGCCGACGACCAACACCGCGATCACCGTCGGCTATACCGGCAGCCGCGGACGCCACTCGGTCGTACCCATTCCTTTCAACGAGCCGGTGATTGCGACTGCGCAGAATCCCATCCACGGGGAAACCGCCAGCTACGGCTTCGAAGTCCTGAACCAGAACACCAGCGATCAGAATTACGACTACCTCCCGATCGCCGGTGAGCCATGGAACACCGAAGATGGTGGCAACACCGATTTCCGCGCACCCTACATCGGGTTTAGTCCGAATGCAGCGCTGTTCAAAACCGTGGGCACCTCTGCCTACGATGCGCTCGAAGCGCACGTGGAGAAGCGCCTCTCGCATAACTTAAGCGGCGGTCTCAGCTACACCTTCAGCCATACCTACGACGAGCAGAGCGACATCGGGCTCTTCTTCACCGGTGACAATCCCAATCATCTGCGTGACTCGTACGCCCGCGCCGACTTCGACCGCACCAACGTCCTCAACGGCTTCTTCGACTACGGCATTCCCAACAAAGCGGGAGAGCACACCCTGCTCTCTTACTTCACCAACGACTGGCACCTTGCCGGCTGGGGAGTTGCGCAGAATGGTGAGCCTTACTCGCTTTATGAGTTCTATGGAGCCGTGGGCAGCATCAACTTCGGCGACTTTCCCACCCTCATGAACCCGGTGCTGGGCATCAAGAACCCGAAGAATCCCAACTCGGCTCTTACCGGCAACTCCGGCCGGTATCGCAATGGCGCCAATTACATCCCCGCCATCGATCCCAGTCAGATTGCGATCAACTATATTCAGCCTGGCCAGATGGGCGTGCCGGTCTCCACCGGCACCGATCCGCAGGACATTTACGAAACCAACTTTGCTCCCGGCGAGCGCAACATCTTCCGCCAGGCCTTCCAGAAGCAGCTGAATCTGACCGTCCGCAAGCAGTTCCATCCCTCCGAGAAACTGGCGCTGGAATACAACTTCAACGTCTTTAACATCACCAACACCACCAGCCCCGACGTTCCGCAGAACCAGACTCAGGTGCGGCAGAACTTCGGTTGCTCCGCCAGCGCTCTGGCTGCCTATGGCGGCGATAACAACTGCGCCTCTCAGTATGTGAACTACGGGCAGGTTGTCTCCAGCAACAACCCGACCGATCAGCAGTCCACGCTGACCGACCTGGACCAAATTCCGTACCACAACGGGTCGGGCAGGAGCACCACGATTCCGCTGGTTCTTCCTGCGGGCGCGCTGTCCTGTTCCAGCGCAACCCTCAGCAATGGCTGCCCCAATAACGGCGCGAACTTTGGATCGGTGACTTCGGTGATTGGCAGCGCACGCGTGGTGACCATGGGCATGCACGTCATCTTTTAATCCGCACCTGTCTCTGGCGAACGGGGTTCCCACAGGGGAACCCCGTTTTGCATCTGTGGCCCACTGGCTGCGGCCGGTTCCCCGGCCTGTCGCCTGCCCCGTTAAAATAACCACAGAAGCAGCATGGCATTCAGCGAACAATACGACGTGGTGGTGGTCGGGGCCGGCCACGCCGGATGCGAGGCAGCTATGGCGGCTGCGCGCATGGGACTGCGCACCGCCCTCTTCACCCTTAACCTCGATCTCATCGCGCAGATGTCCTGCAACCCGGCCATCGGCGGCATAGCCAAGGGTCACCTGGTCCGTGAAGTCGACGCCCTCGGCGGCATCATGGGCGAAGTCGCCGATGCCGTCGGCATCCAGTTCCGCCTGCTGAACACCTCGCGCGGCCCTGCTGTCTGGTCCCCCCGCGCGCAATGCGACAAACAGCAGTACCGCGTCAAAATGCGCGAGGTGCTGGAATCGCAACCCAATTTGTTCATCAAGCAGGCTGAGGTGGTCGATCTCGTGCTCAGCACGAGATCGAGCAGCCAGCAGCCAGCAGCGAGCGGTCAGCAGGACGGCTCCGGGTGTGCGGCCTTCAGCGCGCTTCAACAGAACACAACGCACGGAGCAGCGGGCACAGGGAGCGACAAGGCGTCGGCCGATCACGAGCGGCCGCATGTCACCGGCGTCCGGCTGCGCGATGGCCGCATCATCCACGCGCGCGCCACGGTTATCACCACCGGAACATTTCTCAACGGCCTTATCCACTGCGGCGAGGAGCACTATCCCGCCGGCCGCAGCGGCGAGCCGCCATCGGTCCTGCTGGGCGAAGCGCTGAAGCGTCTCGGACTGCGCGGCTGCCGTCTCAAGACCGGTACTCCGCCTCGCCTCGACGGGCGCACCATCGACTGGAACCAGTTCGCTGAGCAGCCGGGCGATCCCGATCCCACTCCATTCAGCTTCCGCACCCGCGAAATCCCTCAGCGCCAGGTCTCCTGTCATATCGCCTTCACCACGCCGGAGACCCTCCGCATCATTCGCGAGAACGTGCACCGCTCGCCCATGTACTCCGGCCAGATCCAGAGCATCGGTCCGCGTTACTGCCCCTCCATCGAAGACAAGGTGGTCAAGTTTCCGGACAAGGAGCAGCACCAGTTCTTCCTCGAGCCCGAAGGCCTCAATACCCACGAGGTCTATGTCAACGGCATGTCGACCTCGCTGCCCATGGAAGTGCAGTGGCAGATCGTGCGCTCGATCCCCGGCCTCGAAAACGCCGAGATGCTCCGCCCGGGATACGCCATCGAATACGACGCCATCGATCCCACCGAACTCGATCGGGCGCTGCGCGTCAAGAAGTTCGAAGGCCTCTATCTCGCCGGCCAGATCAACGGAACCTCGGGATATGAAGAGGCGGCTTGCCAGGGAATCATGGCGGGCATCAACGCGGCTCTCAGGGTCAAGGGCGAAGCGCCCTTTACCCTCGACCGCACCGAGGGCTACACCGGCATTCTCATCGACGACCTCATCTCGAAGGGCACCAACGAGCCCTATCGCATGTTCACCTCGCGTGCGGAATTCCGCCTGCACCTGCGCATCGACAATGCCGACCGCCGCCTTACGCCGTACGGCCGCCGTCTGGGCCTCATCCGCGATGCCGACTGGGCCGAATACGAAGCGAAACAGGCGCGGGCCGTCGCTCTTGAAAAGCATCTGGCCATCGCGAAGGCCACCGGCGGCGATTGGCCAGCAGGACAGACCTGGGCCCAGGTGCTGAAGCGTCCCGAAGTTTCCATCGAGACCATTTGGCCGAAGTTAACCCAGCAGCTGACCGATCCCATCTTCAGGCCGTGGCTCGAGGATCACGAGGCATCCGCACCTCCGCGGCCAGCAGTGCACAACGAGCTGAAATCAGTTGAGACTGAAATCAAGTACTCGGGCTATCTCGATCAGCAGAAGAAGGCCATCGAGAAACTCAAGAAAGCCGAAGGGCGCGGCATTCCTGAGTGGTTTGACTACACCCGCGTCAGCGGCCTCTCCCGAGAGATGCAGGAGAAGCTCAGCCGCGTGCGGCCGTCGACCCTGGGCCAGGCCAGCCGCATTCCCGGCGTCACTCCCGCCGCCCTCACCCTGGTGAACGTCTATATCGAAATTCAAGCAAGGCAAATGAGCGGCACAACAGGCTGATCTCAATTTCGAGACGGCTTTAGAACGACTCTTACACTCGCCTTGCCGTCGTGACGCCGCCAGCTGAATTTCGGCTGTCCGTCAACGAATAATCAGAACTGAATCGTAAGGCTGCTGTCCCTAAGACCAACCCACGGAATAACGAAGATGCTACACCTCGATCCGAAGGAATTCGCCGCTGACTGGATTGCTGCCTGGAACGCGCACGACATCGAACGCATCCTTTCCCATTACGCCGATGACGTGGTTCTTATCTCGCCCGTGGCAGCAAAGGTGCTCGGTGATCCCTCTGGCGTAGTACGTAGCATCGCTGCGCTGCGCAACTACTTCGCGAAGGGTCTCGACCTTTTTCCCGACCTCAGGTTTGAGCTCATCGATGTCATGCACGGGCTCTCCAGTGTCGTTCTCTGCTACCAAAATCAACGCGGCACTCGGAGTGCCGAATTCATGGAATTCAACGCGGAGGGCAAAGTGGCGCGTGTCGTCGCAAATTACAGTGCCTAACCGGAATCCCGATTCCCGCGAGCCGACTGGCATTTCCGGAAGGCGACGCGTCCGATTCGCTCTAATACTGACCTGATGAATCTCCCCCGTACGCCAGGTTATCGAACCGCGTGCAGCGCCCGATCCACGCCAGCTCAATCGACCCCGTGGGTCCGTTGCGCTGCTTGGCCACGATAATTTCCGCCTTGTTATCCATGTCCGGGTCCGACTCGCCGTTCTGATCGCGGTTGTAGTAGCTCTCGCGATGAATAAAGGCCACCACATCGGCGTCCTGTTCGATCGAGCCCGATTCGCGCAGATCGGAGAGCATTGGCTTCTTGTCGCCGCCGCGCTGCTCTGAAGCGCGCGAGAGCTGCGACAATGCGATCACCGGAATATTCAGCTCCTTGGCCAGGGCCTTTAGTCCGCGTGAAATGGCCGACACTTCCTGCGTCCGGTTCTCGTAGCGCTTCGCATTCGGCCCCGCGCTGCCCCCTGTCATCAGTTGGAGATAGTCGATCACGATGAGGTCCAGCCCTCCCGTCGACTGGCGCAGCCGCCGCGCCTTGGCTCGCATTTCCGTCAGCGAAATGCCCGGCGTGTCGTCGATGAACATGCGCGCCTCCACCAGACGCTCCAGCGCATTGGTCAGCTTGTCGCGGTCTTCGCGCAGCAAAAATCCCTTCTGAATCTTCTGCGAATCCACCAGCGCTTCCGAGGCCAGCATGCGCCGCAGCAGCGATTCCTTCGACATTTCCAGCGAAAAGACCGCTACTACCTTCTGGCCCTGGATCGCCGCGTTCTGCGCGATGTTGATGGCGAAGGCGGTCTTGCCCATCGAAGGCCGTGCCGCGATGATCACCAGCTCAGAGTTCTGCAGCCCGCTGGTCATGCGGTCCAGCTGCTCGAAGTGCGTGGCCAGCCCCGTGACCTCTTTGCCCTCTTTGTAGAGGTTGTCGATGGTCTTGAACGAGCCCGCGACGATCTCGTGCACGCTCGCAAATCCCCGCGTGATCCCGCGCTCTGTTACCTCCAGCAGGGAAGTCTCGGCGGCGTTCAGGACTTCGAGCGCGTCCTCGCTCTGATCGGCGGCACGCGTGATCGCGCTCGAGCAGACGTTGATCAGCTGCCGCAGCAGCGATTTGTCTTTGACGATGCGGACGTATTCCTCGATCGACAGCCGCCTAGGCAATCCCTCGGTTAGCGAGGCCAGCCACGCCACGCCGCCCACCGACTCGATCTCCTTGCGCCGCGCCAGCTCTTCGCTCAGCGTCACGATATCGACGGCTCGGTTCAGGTCGATCAGCTCGCCCATACGGGCAAACACGCGCTGATGCGCGGTCAAAGCGAAGTCGTCGGAGCGCAGCATGCTGGCTGCTTCGCTATAGGCGTGATTGTCGAGCAGAATGGCGCCAAGAATTGTTCGTTCGGCGTCCAGGGAGGCGGGCAGCCCGCGCTCGAATTCAATATCGGGAGTGGTGGCCATGTTCTTTCACGAGTTTAGGCCGGATCACCCGCTCCCGAGGGTCTGTGAATATCGTTGAGAACTGGTACCTTGTTGTGAAAAAGAGCGCCCAAACCCAGGTACTCCGGGTGGCCTTTCCTGCCTCCGAAAGTCTATGATGAAGAGAAATCCCCCGGAATTGGATGTTGTCGATGGTGCCTAAATCGTTCCTGCTTGCCCTATGCGCGTTTGCGCTGTGCGGCGCCGCTGCTCGTGCGCAGCAGGCGCAGTCGGTTGCTCCGGGCCAGACCCAGCCGCCCGAAGTAAAAGAATTTCAGGGCTACGAAGACCAGTGGAGCAACGCCATCGTCAAGGCCGATCAGTACACGATGGAGTATCTGCTCTCGCCTCTGTACGTCGACATCTCGGCCACCGGCGATGTCACCACACGCAACCAGCAGATTGCCCTGCTCTTCGACAAGGGCACGGAGCCGGTCAGCATGCAGCAGCGCGTGATCAGTGTGCGCACCTTCGGCGATACCGCGGTGGTCAGCGGTACCTACATCATGAAGCTGCACGTCAACGGCAAGGATCGCGAAGAGCGCGGCATCTACACCCACATCTATGAGCGCAGCCACAATCACTGGGCCTGCGTGAACGCGCAGCGCACCGCCGTGGTCGATCTGCTTCCTGGCAAGCAGAAGGCGCAGCAGAGAAGTGATGCCGCCGAGCCGTTCCACATCCCGTTCTTCCACAAAGGCGCCGAATCGATGCAGTCTGCTGACAACGCGGGCAGCCCGGGGCCGCAGAATTAGCCCGTTCTCGCTATCGGCTCCGGCCGCAGTTGAGATCCATTTCGAACCGATGACCTTTACGCGACCCACCTGGGCTGAGATTTCGCGCAGCCGGCTGCTGCACAATTTTCGCCTTCTCCGCTCCCTTGCCGGGCACTCCGTGGAGTTGATGGCGGTCGTTAAGGCCAATGCTTATGGCCACGGCGTCGCGGACTGCGCGCCGCTACTGGCTGCTGACGGTGCGTGCTGGCTGGGCGTCACCTGCGTTGAAGAGGCAGTCGCTCTGCGACGGGTCGTTCCCGATGCGCGCATCCTCGCCATGTCCGGCTTGTGGCGCGGCGAGGCTGACGCGGTCCTCGAGCATCGCATCACTCCTTCGGTGTGGGAGCCTTATCACCTCGACCTGCTCGAAGCGGCGGCGCGCAGCCGCGGGCTGGAATCACGAACGGTCCCGGTGCATCTCGAAATCGATACCGGTATGTCGCGCCAGGGGGTACAACTCGCCAGCCTGGCATCGCTCCTCGATCGCTTCACGCCGCAGTCTCCCCTGCGCATCGAGGCCCTGATGACCCACTTCCACTCGGCCGATTCCCCGCACGCCACCCAGGCGCAGATCGGGCAATTTGCAGCGGCTGCAGAGTTGGCCGTCAGCGGTGGTGTGCGGCCGGAAATCCTCAGCGCCGGCAGTTCGGGCGGTGTGCTGCTAAAAGATACAGACGCAGTTACTGAAATGGCTGCCCGCATCGGCGCCCGGCGCATGGTGCGCTCCGGCATCGCACTCTACGGATACTCGCCGCTGTCGCCGCGATCCTCAGCGCCGCATCAGTGCGAGGCGAACCTCCTGCCGGTTCTTGCCTGGAAGACGCGCATCATCTCCCTGCGCACCATTGAGCGCGGAGAGACCGCCGGCTACGATGCCAGTTTCCCCGCCACGCGCCGCACTCGCCTTGCGCTTCTCCCCGTCGGTTACGCCGACGGCCTGAATCGTCTGCTCTCCAATCGCGGCTCCGTGCTGCTTCGCGGATGCCGCGCTACCATCGCCGGGCGCGTCTCCATGGATCAGACCATCATCGACATCACAGAAATCCCCGAAGCGAATCTCGGCGACGAAGTGGTGCTGATTGGCGAGCAGGGAAGCGAGCGTATCACCGCGGCCGATATCGCTGAGCTTACCGGGACCATCTCCTACGAGGTTCTCTGCGCCATTGCGGCGCGGGTGCCGCGGATCATGGTTGACTAACGATGCTCGCCAACCTCTATCGCCGCTGGATGGTCGCATGGGAAACGGCGCTGACCACGCGTGACGAGAATCGCGTTGTGCGGCCCATGGAGTGGGGCTTCGACTGGCTTCAGGACTTTGTCCTCTCCGCCGGCCTCGACGATCTTGTCAGGCGCGCTGACGCCGACCCGGCTCAAGCCGAATCGGCGATGGAAGCCGTCAACCAGGCTATCGTCCGCAACAGCGATGCCTTCTTCGCCTACGAACCGCCCCGCGATTTCCGCCTCGAAGAGCGCGAACCGCAGCTGTTTCCCACCAACGTTCGTCCTGAAACCCTCCGCCGCGATGCTCATCTGCGGCAAATGGCAGCCGATGGAAAGCTAACCAAAGCGCGCTTCCTGCGCTTCACGTCGCCCGTCCGCACTCCGTATCCGGAGAACGATCTGGTGAACGCCCGCTGGTATCCTGCGTCTGCGGAAAAAATCCGGGGTAAGCCGCGTCAGGCCATGATCGTCATGCCGCAGTGGAACGCCGACGCCTTCAGCCACAACGTGCTTTGCTCGCTCTTCAACCGCTTCGGCATCTCGGCGCTGCGCCTCAGCAAGCCCTTCCATGACATCCGGCGTCCGGCTGAAATCGAGCGCTCCGATTACGCCTGCAGTTCCAACATTGGACGCACCATCGCGGCCAGCCGCCAGGCCGTTGTCGATGTCCGCTGCTGTCTCGACTGGCTGGAGTCGCAGGGCTATGAGCAGTTCGGCATCCTTGGCACCAGCCTCGGCTCCTGCTATGCGTTCATCGCCAGCGCCCACGATCCGCGCCTGCGCGTCACCGCCTTCAACCACGCCTCGATGGCCTTTGGCGACGTTGTCTGGACGGGCCAGAGCACGCGCCACATCCGCGCCGCCTTCGCCGACGCCGGCATGACCCAGGAGCAGCTTTACCGGCTCTGGAGCGGCATCAGCCCCGTCTCCTACATGCAGCGCTTTGCCGAGCATCCCAAAAAGGTGCTCGTGATTCATGCTCGCTACGATCTCACCTTCCTGCCCCGGTATTCCGAGCAGGTGCTCGAAAGCTTTGCTGCCCACGGCATTGACTTTGTCTCGAAGGTCCTGCCCTGCGGGCATTACACCACCGGTGAAACTCCGTACAAGTTCCTGGACGGCTGGTGGCTGGGTTCCTTTGTCTACTCGGCATTCAAAGAACTGGCCCGGGAGCAGCCCGGTTCACCTTTTCGGAAGACCGAGATCGAACGCGGCCAGCCGGTCGCCCGGTAGATCATGCTTCCAGATGCACGGTTGCCATCGCCAGGGTCGCCGTGTGCGTGAGCGAAAGTGAGACACGAAGTACTCCGAGATGTCCCGCGATGGCACGGGCACGGCCGGTCAGGTGCAGGATCGGCCGTCCACCAGGCTCACGCCGAACCTCCAGTTCCTTCCACGTCACGCCGTGCTGGATCCCTGTTCCCAGAGCCTTGGCACCCGCTTCTTTGGCCGCAAAGCGCGCCGCAAAGCTCTCGGCAGCGGTAGCTTTGGCGCGGCAATACGCAATTTCCTCGTCGGTAAACACCCGGCGCAGGAAGCGGTCGCCGAAGCGCTCGATAGAGCGTGCGATGCGCGGTACTTCAATCAAATCGATGCCCGTGCCCACCAACATGACGCAACCCTAGCACAGCCGGAAATCTTTAGCCGCCGTCTGCGCAAAACGCAGCTGATGAGATGTTTCCGTTTGTCCGATGGATGGGGTGTGCAGCCAATCCCAGGACAGAGCCGGGCGGAGAAGGGATGGGATCTCAATCTCATCGCGCTCTGTCCCGACGATGCAGCGCGCACGGTTCGCTTCCTCACCGGAGCCGTGATGGCCTGCGGAGGGTGCGTTTTGTCGCGGCGCTTCGATGCCGGCGAGACTGCGGCCATTGAGTTCGAGTTTGTTCGTGCCACCTGCGTGGAGATGTACAGCATTCTGATCGCAGCGGGCCTTGAACTGAGCGCCCAGTCGCATATGACCCTGGCTACCCTGTGTCAGTGCACCCGCGAGACGCTTGAAACAACCGCCGCCGATCCGGTCCGCATTGAGATCACGATTCGTAAGTCGGGCGTGGCCTCCCGATGCAATACCGGCGGGTGCTGCACGCCGCCAAAGATGGCCTGAAATCCCAGTCTCCGCGGCTTGTCGCCGTGCAACTTTCCTCGCAACGTCTTTGCCCACTGTCTGGTAAATTCTTATGACTGAATGGAACGATGGGATGCGATCGTGGTGGGGGCCGGTCCTGCCGGTTGCGCCGCGGCCTGGGATCTGGCGGCGGGCGGGCGTTCTGTGCTGTTGCTCGACCGGGCCGAATTTCCCCGGCACAAGGCCTGTGCCGGAGGCCTGACTCGCAAATCGCTGCGGGCGCTTCGTTACTCGGTCGCGCCGGTGACGCGTGTCTCTGTTTCCACCATTGTCGTCGAGAAGCGCCAAGGTGAAGCAACAGCCCTTTCCAGCCGCAATCCTGTTTGCGCGATGACCGTTCGGCGCGAGCTGGATGAGTTTTGCCTGCGCCAGACTCTTGCCGCCGGTGCCCACTTCGCCCGGATCGGCTTCATCGACGCGATCGAGACCGGTCCTGAGGGCATTGTGGTGCGCACACGCGGGCGCGATTTTCAAGGTCGTTTCCTTGTTGGCGCCGATGGAGTTCACAGCCGCGTGCGTCACTTGCTCTGCGGCGATCAGCCTGCCTGGTTTCGCCGCGGGCTGGCCATCGAAGCCGATCTCCATCCGGCCGGCGGCAGCCAATCCGATCTACTTTTTGATTTTGCCTCCATCCGCCAGGGATATGGCTGGCTCTTTCCCAAGGGAGACCACCTCAACGCAGGTCTGTACACCGAGGCCCCGGGAGAAAAGCTGGATCGCGCCCGCCTCCTCGCATGGGTTCACGACCGCTTTCCCGGAGCGGAGCTCGAGCATATTACCGGCCAGTATCTCGGTTTTGGGGCAGACAAAGTGCGACCGGCAGAAGGCCGGGTCTTTCTCGTCGGCGATGCCGGAGGTTTTGCCGATCCTCTCACCGGCGAGGGTATTCATGGGGCCATTGCCAGCGGCCAGGCTGCTGCCGCCGCGATCGACAGCGATTTGCGCGGCCGCGCGCCTGCTCGTCTGGTGTTTCTGCAGGCCACAGAATCGTTACGTCGCGATCTGCAACTGTCGGCCTCCGGCGCGCGCTGGTTCTATGCAAACCTCGATCTCGGCTATCGGGCTCTCACGGCGCCGTTGCTGCGAGGTGCCGTTATCAACGCCTATGCCAACGGTACGAAGATCGCCGCTCTCGCCAATGCCATCCGGCGGTTTGCCCAACTCTTTCCCGCGGGCGTTTCATGACGCTTTGAATTTTCTGCTCATTCCCCTGCACCGCAAACCAGCCCTTTTTTGCTGGTAAGATTGAGTTTCGGAAACACACGGCGGTCGGTCGCCTGTTCACGAAAGACCGCTCTCCCTGCGGCGATTCTCGCTGTCTGAACCAGACTTTTTCCCAGGCCACCGACGGGTCCCCAGGCTGATGACACCGGACTGGCTGCACAGGCATCAAAAGCACAGACACAGACGCAGATGAAATCCCTGATCCGGCAGCACCGCACATCACGTTTCTGGAACGCTGTCGTGCCATTCCTGTTTTTGTTCTGTGCCGTTGCCGTCCCGTCCGCCTGGGCTGATGGTCCGCAGAGCACGCCCAGCATCCTAGCTCCTGCTTCCACGCCGGCGCATAGTATTTACAACCTTTCACTGTTTGTTCTTGCCATCACCGGCGGTATCTTCGTGGTAGTGGCCGGTCTGCTGGCCTTCGCGATCATTCGCTATCGCGAGCGCAAGACCGATGACGCCAGCGAGCCCGTGCAGATCTACGGCAGCGTTCAGGTAGAACTCGCGTGGACCGTGATCCCTATTCTCATCGTCGTGGTGCTGTTTCTCACCACCGCTCGCATCATCTTCGCGATTCAGGATGCGCCGGAGCCGAAGAGTGCGCTGGATGTCACGGTGGTCGGCCATCAGTTCTGGTGGGAATTTCGCTATCCAAAGCTGGGCATCGTCACCGCCAATGAGCTTCATGTGCCCGTCAGCAAAGCTACGTATCTGCACCTGCTTTCCGCCGACGTGGATCACAGCTTCTGGGTGCCGCAGCTGGGGGGCAAGACGGATCTGATTCCAAACCATCCCAACCAGATGTGGATTCAGCCCGATCATACCGGACTTTACCTGGGGCAGTGCGCGCAGTTTTGCGGTGTGGAGCACGCCAAGATGCTGCTGCGTGTCTATGTGGATTCACCGGAACAATTTGCAGATTGGGTGAAAGACGAGCAGCAGCCAGGCGTGCAGGATCCGCAGGTGGCGCAGGGGCGTCAGATCTTTGAAACCCATGCCTGCACGAATTGCCATGCTATCGCCGGCACTGCGGCGGTGGGAACCTTTGGGCCCGATCTGACCCACCTGGCCAGCCGCGCCACCATCGCGTCAGGCGCGGCCCTGAACACACCTGCAAATCTTCGCGACTGGATAAAGGACCCCGATCAATTCAAGCCGGGTGCGCTGATGCCGGCCATGCAGCTGAGCGATGCGGAGATCGATCAGCTCGTGGCCTATCTCTCAACCCTTCATTAGTCCCAGGAAGACAGAATGGCGGACCAAACTTTACCTATCGCGGGATCTCTCGACGTTACTCCGCAGCGCAGCACAGGGAGTGTGCTGCTGGAGTGGCTGCATGAGTGGGTGGTAACGGTCGATCATAAGCGGCTGGGAATTCTGTATATCGTTTACGGGATCGTCTTTCTTCTGGTTGCTGGCGCGGAGGCGATCGCGATTCGGATCCAGCTCGCCGTCCCCCACAACCATTTCCTCTCGCCCGAGCTGTTCAACGAGATGTTCACGATGCATGGCACCACCATGGTGTTCCTGGTGGGCATGACGATCCTGTTTGGGTTCGCCAATTACCTGGTGCCGCTGATGATCGGGGCACGGGACATGGCTTTTCCGCGCCTGAACGCGTTCAGCTTCTGGATGACCGCCTTTGGCGGGCTGCTGCTCTATTACAGCTTTATCGGCGGCTTTGGTCTCTATGGCATGGGCGCGGCTCCCGACGTGACCTGGTGGGCGTATGCTCCTCTGACGGCGAAGGCTTTTTCTCCGGGCCATGCGACGGATTATTGGGCGCTGTCGCTGATTGTGGCCGGTTTCGGCACTCTGGGCACGGCCATCAATATTGTCGCGACGACGCTTTGTCTGCGCTGCCGGGGCATGTCGCTGATGCGGATGCCGCTGTTCGTCTGGCTGATGCTGGTGACCAGCGGGCTGACGCTGATCACGATCACGCCGCTTACCGCCGCGCAGATCATGCTGGTGATCGACCGCTATCTGGGAGGGCATTTCTTCGACACCCAGGCGGGCGGCTCGGCCGTGGTGTGGATGCACTTCTTCTGGATCTTCGGGCACCCGGAAGTGTACGTGCTGGTGTTGCCGGCCTTCGGTGTTGCCAGCGAGGTCATCCCGGTGTTCTCCCGCAAGGCGATCTTCGGATATCCGGCGATGGTGGCGGCGTCGGTGGGAATCGCCTTTGTCAGCCTGGGGGTATGGGCGCACCACATGTTCACGGTGGGCATGACGTCGGTGGGCAATACGTTCTTTGTGCTGTCGACGATGCTGGTGGGCATTCCCACGTCCCTCAAGATTTTTAACTGGCTGGCGACAATCTGGGGCGGCAAGATCCGTTTTTCTGTGCCGATGCTCTTCGCCCTTGCCTTTGTGTTTCAGTTCCTGCTGGCGGGGCTGACCGGGATCATGCTGTCGGCCGCTCCCTGGGACTGGCAGCTGCATAACTCCTACTTCGTCATTGCCCACTTCCATTACGTGCTGGTCGGCGCCATCGTCTTCAACATCTTTGCGGCGATCTACTACTGGTATCCCAAGATGACGGGGCGCATGCTGAACGAAACGCTGGGCAAGTGGCACTTCTGGCTCTTCCTCATCGGCTTTCACGTCACGTTCGACACCATGCACTTTGTGGGCATCCTCGGCATGCCGCGGTCGATTTACACCTACGAGCCGGACCGAGGATGGAATCAGCTAAACTTCATCATCTCCGTGGGTGGCATCATTCAGGGCATCGCGGTGCTCATCTTCGCGTGGAATCTGGTGCATTCGTATTTCCGCGGGAAAGCGGCCGGAAACGATCCCTGGGATGCGTGGACGCTGGAGTGGGCAACGCCTTCGCCCCCGCCGGGGTATAACTTCGCGACCGACCCGATGGTATACAGCCGCCGTCCGTTGTGGGATCTGAAACATCCGGAAGATCCGGACTGGAAGTACGAGTGATGAGCGCCATTCCTGTTTCTTCCGTTCTGGAACCATGGGATCTGCCTTCGCGCGGGCGCGTCGGCATGCTCTCGCTGATCATCGGCGAGTCGGCGATCTTCACCATCTTTGTCGTTGCCTACGTTTTCTACATCGGAAAGAGTCTTACTGGTCCCACCCCACAGCAGGTGCTGGATATCCCCATCTTCAACACCATCTGCCTGCTGTCGAGCAGCGTGACCATCTGGCTCTCGGAGCGCGAGATCGAGCGCGGCCGCATTCGCCGCTTCGCCGCATGGTGGGCTGTCACCATAACGCTCGGCATCATCTTCATCGTTGGCACTGGTATCGAGTGGCACAAGCTGATCTATGTCGATGGCCTGACCATCCGCTCGAGCCTTTTCGGCACGACCTTCTACTCGCTGGTCGGGCTGCATGCCACGCACGTCGTGGTGGGACTTGTGATGCTCGGCCTGGTGCTGCTCTTCACACTCACCGGCCACATCAACGTTCATCATTCCGAGCGCATACAGGTTCTTGCCCTCTATTGGCACTTTGTCGACGCGGTATGGGTCGTGGTCTTTACCGTCGTGTACATCATCGGGAGATAAACGGAGACGCGCATGACCGAGACAGCTCAGCAAAAGGCGGGTCCGGCCTACACCGACAAGATCCATCTGCCCGCGTCTACCCACTGGCCCATCGTTCTCGCCTTCGGGTGCACCATGGCGGCCGCGGGGCTGGTGACCAATATGTGGGTCACCGTCTTCGGTGCCGTGCTCATGATCTCCGGCTGTGTCGGCTGGTTCCGCGCCGTCCTGCCTCATGAGGCACATGAAGATGTTCCCGTCGTGGTGCAGCCCGTAACCATCGTCTCCACGCGGCGTACGGTCGAGCGGCTGCAAATCGGGCCTGAACAGCGGGCGCAGTTGCCGATCGAGACCTACCCGATCAGGAGCGGCATCAAGGGCGGTATTGCCGGCGGCATCGCGATGATCTTCCCCGCGTTGCTCTATGGGCTGATCGCCCAGCACAGCATCTGGTATCCGGTCAATCTGCTGGGCGGCGCCGGCGCCGTGGGACCGTCGTTGACAACCGCTGAGATTGCCACCTTCCACTGGGACTGGCTGTTGGTGGCGATCGTGATTCACGGCATCACCTGCCTGCTGGTGGGACTGCTGTACGGAGCCATGCTGCCTATGCTGCCGCGACGTCCCGTGGTGCTTGGCGGCATTCTGGCTCCGCTGCTCTGGACCGGCCTGTTGCACTCGAGCATGGGCCTCATCAACCCGGCACTCGATGCGCGCATCGCGTGGGGATGGTTCGTGATTTCGCAGGTCACATTCGGCGTGGTCGCCGGCCTTGTGGTCGCGCGCGACATCCGCGTCCCCACCACCCAGAGGCTGCCGTTTTTCGCCCGCATGGGCATCGAAGCTCCCGGTCTGATGGAATCGAATCCCTACGCCGGTCCGCCTACGCCTCCGAAGGAGAAGCACTGATGCGTTTGCGGCTGTTCGCTTCTCTCGTGCTCTCTGTGAGCCTTGCCGGTTGCGCGTCCGCTCCCGGGAGGCCGAAGGCCGAACCGGATCCTCCGCCGGATCAGGTGCTCGATTTTCCTGCGCTCTACAGCGCCAACTGCGTTGCGTGCCATGGCCGTGGTGGAGAGAACGGCCCCGCCATGGACCTCGCCAATCCGGAGTTCGAGGCTCTGGTCGATGACGCTACGCTGCGGAAAATCATAACCAGCGGCATGCCTGGCACGCAGATGCCTGCGTGGGCACAATCCGCCGGTGGCATGCTCACCGCGCAGCAAGTCGATGCCATCGTCACGGGCATGCGCAAAGAGTGGGCCAAAGGCGATGCACTCGCCGGCGCTGCACCTCCGCCGTTCCAGCAGCCACAGGGAGGCGATATGCACCACGGCCAGCAGGTCTATCAGGCCAGTTGCGCCAGTTGTCATCAGGGGCCGAGCCGCGAGCAGATCACCAGCCCTTTGTACCTCTCTCTGGTAAGCGACCAGGCCCTGCGCAGCATCATCATTGCCGGGCGTCCGGACATTGGTCAGCCTGACTGGCGCCACGATACGCCCAATGGCGCCGAAGGCCAGCCCCTCTCTGCGCAGGATGTAACGGATATTGTTACGTATTTGGCATCGCTGCGGAATCCCGCTGCGGTTTCGGCCGCGCCCACACCCATTCCGCCGAGGAGATAAGTCTGTGAGCGACCACGATCAACCCAATCCTCCCAGCACCGGGGCCGATATCGGTACGGCCAGTGAACAGGTCAGCGACCAGGAAGGCCCCCGCGTTGTTTCGCGGCGCTGGCTCCTGCTCAAAGCCGGTGTTGCCCTGAATGGACTGGTCGGCATTGCCCTTGCCGTGCCCATCGTGCGTTATCTGCTGGCCCCGGTCCGCAAAGATTCGGACTACAAATCCTGGGTTTCCCTCGGCGAAGTCGAGAGCTTCCCGGTCGGCGAGACGCGCCTGGCCTCCTACAAAACTCCCTGGACCCATACCTGGGACGGAGAAACCGATAACGTGGCCTGCTACGTGCGCCGCGAAGGCTCGAGCCAGTTCACCGTCTTCGCCATTAACTGCGCTCATCTCGGCTGCCCGGTTCGCTGGTTCCCGCAGTCGCAGCTGTTCATGTGCCCGTGCCATGGCGGCGTCTATTATGCCGACGGCTCCCGCGCTTCCGGCCCTCCGGAACGCGGCCTTTTTACCTATGACAACAAAATCGTCGGAGGACAGTTACAAATCGACGCCGGCCAGATGCCCAGCCTCTCCAATTCCGCGAAACTGGTGAATATCGCGACTCCCTCCAGCAACGGAGACTGCCCATGCCGCGGCTAAAGCAAACCGGCAAAGAAGTCTACAACTGGCTGGAACGCCGGCTGCAGGTCGAAGGACCGATTAAAGATGCCGTCCTGCACAAGGTTCCGCGGAATACGGCCAGCTGGTGGTATGTATTCGGCAGCGCCGCCTTCACGCTGCTGATGCTGCAGATCGTTACCGGCATCCTGCTGGCGCTGGTCTACGTTCCTTCTGCCGCCCAGGCGTGGAACAGCCTGAACATCCTCAACCATCAGGTGCCCCTCGGCTGGTTCCTGCGCGCGGTGCATGGGTGGGGATCCAACTTCATGGTCGCGGTGGTCTTCATTCACATGGCGCAGGTCTTTCTCTTCGGCGCCTACAAATACCCTCGCGAACTGACGTGGACCGTCGGCGTCTTCCTGCTGCTGATGACCCTCGGCATGGCCTTCACCGGGCAGGTGCTGCGCTTCGATCAGGACGCCTACTGGGGCCTCGGCATCGGGGTCTTCATCATGAGCCGCGTGCCATGGATCGGCGGCGGTCTCGTCCACTTCCTGCTCGGCGGTCCGGTCATCGCCGGTTCCACCCTCTCCCGCTTCTTTACCCTGCACGTCTTCGTCATCCCGGGCACCCTGCTGTTGCTGGTCATGGTGCATGTGTGGATGGTCCTGAAGCTCGGCATCAACGAGTGGCCGATGCCCGGCCAGCCTGTTCGTCGCGCGACATACATCGCGGAGTACAACAAGCTGTCTCATGAGGACGGCATCCCCTTCGTCCCCGGCGCATTCTGGAAAGACCTCATCTTCTCCGGAGCGGTGCTCGCAGCGGTATTTGTCTGCGCTCTTGTTCTCGGGCCCTCCGGCCCCGGCGGCCAGCCCGATCCTTCCATCATCCAGACGGTACCCAAGCCGGATTTTCCGTTCCTCTGGATCTATGCGGTGCTTTCCTTCCTGCCGCCGGCGATGGAGACGCCGTTCATTCTGATTGCGCCGATCGTCATGATCGCCGGTTTGCTGGCCGTGCCTTTTGTTGCTCCTGAGGGCGAGAAGAGCTGGCATCGCCGGCCCGTTGCTGTGCTGGCGCTCACCAGCGTTGCCGTGGCCTGGGCGGTCTTCACCCACCTCGGCATGTACACCCCGTGGAGCCCGCACATGACGGCGTGGAGCGGCGATACCATCCCGGTGAAGTATCTCCATAACGCCAGCCCGGTCGTGCGTGAGGGAGCGGTCGTCTTCCAGGCCAAGCAGTGCCGTAATTGCCATCAGATCGGCGGTCAGGGTGGCCAGCGCGGTCCGGCTCTCGACGCCGTCGCCACGCGCATGACCCCCGACCAGATGCGTTTCAAAGTAGTCAGCGGTGGCGGCAACATGCCTGCCTTCGGCAAGAATCTCTCGCCTTCCGAAGTAGAAGCGCTGGTCAGCTTCCTTGAAACCCTGCATCCGGCCAATGAGCCTCCGGCCTTTGATCCGGCCAAGGCTGCCATGCAGCGCTCTGCTACACCTCCACCCACCGGGGGAAGCCCCGCCCCATGAGCACTGCATGAGCGCTGAGGCCCTCATCACCCGGTGGGACATTCCCTGGGCGGTCACCGCTGCGCTGGTCGTGACGGCGCTGATTTACATACGAGGCTGGCTCCGCATCCGCCGCACGCGGCCGGGCCTCTTCCCGCTGGGCAGGCTCATCGCGTTTCTCGGCGGCATCCTCGCTCTCTTCGTCGCCGTCGCCTCGCCTCTCGATACCTTCAGCGAATCGCTTTTGTTTATGCACATGGCGCAGCACTATGTGCTCATGTCCATTGCGCCGCCGCTGATCGTTCTGGGCGCGCCGGTGGTTCCTATGCTGCGCGGACTTCCGCGCTGGTTGATTCGCCGCACATTGCGGCCTGTTTTCGCGAACGGCCTGCTGCATCATCTCGGCGCCTGGCTCACGACTCCGCGCGTGGCGTGGATCGCTATGAATGCCGCTTATCTGGGATGGCACATTCCCCGCGCCTACGAGTTCGCGCTCGCCTCAGAGAACTGGCACAACTTCGAACACGCCTGCTTCTTCTTCACCAGCCTCATGTTCTGGTGGCCGATTATCGCCCCCTGGCCGTGGCGCCAGTGCGGTTCACGATGGATGCTGCTCCCGTATCTGCTGCTGGCCGATCTGGTGAATACGGGTCTCTCGGCATTCCTGTGCTTCTCCGGTCGACTCTTGTATCCCAGCTACGGTGCCGTTCCGCGCCTTTTCGGTCTCAGCGCTCTCAATGATCAGATTGCTGCGGGAGCCTTCATGTGGGTCGCGGGCTCAACGGTCTTCCTTATCCCGGCTATGCTCATCACGGTGCAGCTGCTCTCGCCCCGCCGGCAAAGATTGCATGCGCAGCGCGTCGTCGCCGTTTCCCGCTGATCCTCGCCTTTTAACGCGTCTCTGCCGTTTCCCGCTCCAGAGTTCGATTCGACATAAAACGCTCCAGGGCCTGCATCGCGCAGCCCTGACCGCAGAGGTGCCGCATCTCCGGATTCCGGCTCTCCGCAAAATTCCACGGCAGGATCGTAAATCGCTGGTTCGGCTGTCCTTCGTCAAAACACGGCACGTCGCCCAGAATCAGCATCCACCAGTGGTTCGACTCTCCTTTTTTCTTACCGCAGACATCGCAGGTAAAGGAAACATCCCAAACCATGGTCTACTCCCTTCGGATAGCAACGCTACCCTACAGTACACCCGCAGCAGTTGTGGAATGGTAAACGTTTCGCAGGGCCCAACTCGCCTTCGGTCAGCCGGTTCGCTTCGAGCCAGGCATGGCAAGCTCCGAACAATAAATCCTCAGGCCAGCTTCCAGGGCGAGCGATAAGGACGCGACAGCAGCGCGCTGGCCTGCTCATCGTTTGCGATCGTCTCCTCCGCAACATTCCATTGGATTTTGCGGCCTACCAGCATCGAGATGAGGCCGAGATGGCCGGGGATGGTGGAGTGATGGGCGGTGTCGACCGGGGTGATGGTCGGCTTGCGGGACTTTACGCAGTCGAGGAAATTGCGACGATGCTCGGGCGATTCATAGAGGCGGACTTTGCGCTCATCGTCAGGCAGGTTTTCTTCTTTCACCCAGTCCGGATTCGATGCGTCAAATCCGCTGCGGTCGACCCACACCCATCCGTTGCTGCCGATCCATTTGGTGCCCATCACAATCGGGGGAGATCCGCCGGCGATGGTCATGGTGACATCGACGGGATAGCCGGTCACTTCTTTCCTGTAGGTGCATTCCACGTGGTAGGTGGAGGCGGTGTTCCAGATGGCATTGGCAGGAGGAAATTCGCCGTGCGCGTCGATCTCCGACGGGCCGGTGTGGTCGAAGCCCAGCCCCCAGTGCGCGATGTCGCCGTGATGGCCGATCCAGTCCATCAGCTGGCCGCCGCCGGTGTTGTAGTTCCAGCGCCAGTTCTTGTGCACGCGGGCCTCGATGTACGGCTCCATTTTCGAGGGTCCGATCCAGGTTTCGTAATCGAGCGTGGCAGGAGGTTGGGTGACGGCGAGATCCCAGGCAGGAGTTCCCGGGACCACCAGCGCGGGATCGGTGGGCTTGTCCGGCAGCGTCGCGAACTTTTCAATGAGCGCAGGCTCCGTGCCGGCGAAGTCGTGATGACCGGCGGGCAAACCGACCTCGACGTGGGTGACTTCACCGATCAGGCCGTTGCGAACGATCTCGGCCGCCTTATGGAACGGCTTCTCGGAGCGCTGCCAGGAGCCGGTTTGCCAGATGATCCCGTTGCGCTGCGCTGCGCGAACGATGGCCTGCTGTTCGGCGATGGTGCGCGCCAGCGGCTTCTCGCCGTAGATGTCCTTCTTGTGATTGGCAGCTTCAATGGCCACCAGCGCGTGCCAGTGATCCGGAACCGCGATCATGACGGCGTCGATGTCGGGGCGCGCAATCAGCTCGTGGTAATCGTGATAAGAGCGGCAATCGCTGTTGCCGTAGTGGCCGTTGATGGTGTCAAGCGCCGACTGCAGATTGTTCTTGTCAATGTCGCAGGCAGCGACGACCTGACAGTCCGCCTGGGAGAGAAAGACTTTGGTGTTGGCCGGGCCCATCATACCCCAGCCAATAACGCCCAGGGTGATGCGATCTGATGCAGGTGGCCGGCCTCCGGCCCGGGCATACCGCGACGCGAGCATGACGGCTCCCGCCCCCTGAATGAAATGGCGGCGGGTGAACGAAGCAGGGAAGCCCAAGGGCAGGCGGGTCATAGCGTTCTCCGAGGAGTGTTGTGGACGCGCCGGCTCGGATCGCGGACAGCAGAGCGACAGCCGCTGGGGTCCGATTGCAATGCACCGGAAGTCTACCACGCAGAATCTGTGCAGCGACGCCGTCCGGCGGCCTCTGCGCATATTGGGTCTGCGGCGTGCTCTGCGGCGTGCAAAGTGCGCCAAAACTTCAATCTCCTGCGGTACTGTTTGGCAGCATTCAGCTTTTTCAACACTTTCATGCGCTTTTCAACAGTTGCGTAATATGGGCATGACCGGTACTATCAGGAAGTCGCTTCTGAACAGCAGCGTGGTTTGCGAGAGAGCAGCCGACGTGCTAGAGTAAGAAGCGGTTGCAGCAGTGGGATCGGCTTCGCAGGCGGGAATGACCCGGCCAATGTAGAGCGAAGCAACTGTTCGACAGGCGTTGCGCAGGGCGCACACGAGCCAAACAGAACAATCCATTGCAAAGGGAATTGCGGCAGATGTGCTGCTGCAAAAATTCCCGTCGGGCGGTCAGCCGCCCTCCACGAGCAATGCTCGCTGGAATGGTTCTTTGAAGATTTGGCGCTGTTTTGGAAGGCTCCGGGGCCCATGGCTCGACGGGAGTGCGGACCAAAGTCGGCGGTTAAGCGGTTACAAAATAAAGCTTGACAGACGACGTTAAGATTCGATAATCTTAAAAAGTTCGCGCCAAAATACAGCGCAACAAGTTCGAGGACAGCAGAAAGGCCGGAAACGGCGGCTGCGACTCGATCCAAAACGGCCCGCTCAGGCGGTAAACCGGTATGGATCTTTGACAATCAGGTTGAACATGCCAGTCGTGAGAAGTCGGAAAGATTTGGTCCGATCATTCTCACAATGTTAGTGCTTCACGGCCTTTCGAGCGCTGTGAAGCCGATTCCTCCGGCGACCTCCGTCGCTGGCTGGAATCATCAGGTTTCAAACGAGAGTTTGATCCTGGCTCAGAATCAACGCTGGCGGCGTGCCTAACACATGCAAGTCGAGCGAGAAAGTGGAGCAATCCATGAGTAAAGCGGCGCACGGGTGA